>Ga0265297_10000225_pt1 | contig 188647 bp, 182 predicted proteins | sample Munlanlwell13791_FD_192502 | JGI IMG/M metagenome (GOLD analysis project Ga0265297, IMG submission 192502) | Leachate microbial communities from a municipal landfill in Southern Ontario, Canada - Leachate well 137-91 | ecosystem: Engineered > Solid waste > Landfill > Unclassified | place...
CAAATCGGTCACCACCGATTGCGACACCCTCAGCAATGCCGTCGGCATTGATCGAGATGATGTTAGAAAGCTCGTTGAACAAACCGCCTGAACGGGTTACCAATCCGCATGAACCCGCACGGTGGAGTTTAGAGTTGATGATATTTTCAATCGTTCCGCCGACGTTTGCAATTTTAAATCCGCCCGGAGCGATACCGCCGACCGTAGCCGGTCCGATTACAACCACACCCGCGTCTCGAGCCGCTTGGTTCATTTTACGTGCAAGGCGCTCAGGGATACCCTCAGCGGTAACCATAACGGTTTTGAATTGGCCTTTGATAGCGATCGCCTCCATGGTGACGTCATACGCCGTACGGAACGATCCAAAGTTCAAAAGGACATCTGCATTAGGAAACGCTGCCGCTGCTTCGTTAGTATTACGGAAAACAGGAACCATGATCTCATCAGGACCATAGAAAAATTTCTCGAATTTATTCCCGGATGTCGGAGCAACAATCGCCGCCACCGAAGGCTTTGAGCGGTTGATAACATAATCGTAATCCAACATACGTTGGATAGCGCTAGCGTTGTTGTTCCAAAAAATTGCTTGTGTATCTTTGGTAAATAAAGCACCCATATTTTTCTCCTTACTTCTCTAGAGCCATACGTACGATATCCGTTACGTGTGTTTCTGGCCCATAAACTTCGATATAGAGACCCAAACGGTCTGCCGCTTCTTTGATGTCTTTCAAACCTTTTTCATAGTTCGGTCCGCCGCGGCGTACGTAAATACGAGTCCCGACCGCTTTCATTTTGTCCGCATAGGTTTCAAACGATTGGATAATTCCGGTAAATGTTTTCGCGACATCGGTAAAGTTTGCAATCGCACCGCCGATGATCAAAATTTTGTCACGCCCTTTCGGATCTTTATGGCGAGTCATCAAATCCAAAACCGTATCCGCATAGAATTTAGTCTCACCCGTAGTCGGTCCGCCTGAGTATTCCCCATAGTTCGCAAGATCAGCAACGTTTCCGGAAAGGTCTGCAATCGTGTCGGCATAAACAACCGATGCTCCGCCGCCGGCTACCATCGTCCAAATGCGCCCCATCGGGTTTAGGATAGTAAGTTTCAATGAAGCACCCGATTTAGAGTCCGCTTCCGCAATCGCTTTTTCTTCAGGCGATTGATCTTCCATACCGAATGCCGTCGGGAATTCCGCACCGCACCATGATTCGCCCATCATGAAACCTGCCGTGTCATCAAGACGTGCGACTAGGTCAAGGATATGCATATCGTTACCGATCATTACAATCGGATTGATTTCAAGATAAGCAAAATTCAAATCACGATAGAATTTGTAAAATTGTTCAGCGAATGTGATAAAACGTTCTTTGTTTTCTGCTGGAATACCTGCAGGAACATTGGCACGGATCAAATGAGCGATATTTGCATCATCCATCGTGATCGGAATCGTTACTTCGTTAACTTTCTCTTCCCACCCCTCTTCAACTTCCATACCGCCCTCAGCCGATAGATAAAGGACATCGTCTTCACCGACTGTCGTTGCAGAGATATAGTACTCTTGATCTTGTGAGTGAGGAGTGAACGGCTCAATGATAAAGTGTGTCAAAGTTCCGTGTTGTCCTGAAAGAAGCGTCGTTTCGTGAGAAATTTTTTCGTCAATCCATTTTGCCGCATCTTCAAGAGTTACATCACCCGGTTTGTTGGTTTTGAACAATACCAAGTCATTTTTACCGCGTTTACCGAATAACATATCCGGTTTAGCAACCAAAGCTTCTTGTTTCAACCATTCAAAACCGTGTTTTTGCGCACATGCACGTAATTCATCACCATTGGTTACCAATACTGATTTAAAACCGTAATGAAACCCACTGAAGTATTTTTCCCAATGCTTAGAGAAAATTGCTTTACCGTCGTATTCACGAATCGCTCTTTGAGCCATTGCAACTCCTTCGAAAATCTATTTAACGAAAATTATATCACTTATAGGGAATTTGAATGACTTCTACGGGGATTTGAGAAGAAGAAGATGATTATTTGCTTACTTTTGTAACATATGCTTTATATATCGGCGTATTTATGTAACTTATTGTAACTTTTTTAGCTCCTTCAACCTTTTCGCTGCCTAATCGATAATCTTCACAGTGAGTGATTCCGTAAAAACGCAGTCGTAATTGGAGCTTTTCATTGTCTGCATCTATGCAGTGAATATTATTACGGTGCAATTGGTTTGAGAGTTCTTTGACGGCATGCATCGAATAGGAAAAATGATGGGTCGGATTTTTTATAAAGCGGTAAAAATAGTGGTTAAAAAAGACGGCCAACGCATTCAATATTAAAAGAAAAAATGCACTGTAAAAAAGGATACGGTACCGTCTTCTATATTCGCGCAAGCGAATCCGGTAGGTGTGTAAAAAAGTTTGTGCGGCAAGAGGCAACGCCAAAAGCAAAAACGGTGCAAATGTCTGCACTTCCACTTTTTGACGAAACGAGAGGAGCAATGAAATGAGAAATGCGCTCATGGATATCATCCAAATCAAATCCCACTCTTTGGCAATCATCCGGCGGTAAAGAACATAAAATAGATAGATAAAGACTATCGGAGAAAAAATAGCCGTATAAACTCCCAAAACATCCAAAAAACGGCTTTCGGGCAGTCCTCCGATATGAATACCGTAAAAATAGAGCGATACGGATAATGAAATTAATCCCACCCCGATATAAACATACTCTTTTCGATAAATACCATGCAAAACTATTGCAAAAAACAGATACGCAAACGCCGGATCGATACCGATGAGAAACGGAACTAACCCTAACGCATAACGACCGTAGTTCAAATACAAATAACCGAATAAAAAAAGCGACGCGATGACCAGCCCGGCATTATCGACGACCAATGCCGCACTGGTTACGCCGGGCAAAAGGACATAAATAAGAACTATCCACAATCGATCACTTGAACGCGAAACGTAATGTTTGGATATACCGTAAAGCAATAGAGCAGAGAGCAGATGCAAACTGATCATCGGCACTCTGAGCGCATAATCGTTTTGTCCGAAGAAATGGAGAAAAGAAGAGATTAGAAGCTGAAGCGGTGAGGGTTCACCGTACAAAATTTTTGCTTCGTGAATGCCGATAGAAAGTCCTTTAACCTGCAACAGCAAGATTAAAAAATTAATCCCCAGTATTAAGGATAAAAAGGCCTTTTCTCTCATAGTTTCAAAAAGTTGTTCAGTATCTCATGTCCGAATTCGCTCATAATCGATTCAGGGTGAAACTGAACGCCGTAAATCGGTTTATCCTTGATCTCCAATGCCATAATCTCATGATCATCTTCACTGTAAGCCGTCGGAATAATCACTTCCGGAAGATTCTCCTGCTCTACAATCAAAGAGTGGTAGCGGGTAGCGGTAAACATCTCAGGGAGTTTATGAAAAATCGGGCTCTCCCCTTCCCTCACCATCTTCGAGGTTTTACCGTGCATCATACGCCCTGCCCGTACCACATTCCCGCCGAACGCCTGTGCAATACTTTGATGACCCAAACAGATGCCGAGGATAGGAACTTTATCGGCAAAGTGGCGAATGACATCGAGCGTTACTCCCGCATCATCAGGCGTTGCAGGGCCCGGAGAGATGATGATCTTTTCCGGATGAAGCGCTTCAATCTCTTCGACACTCATCTCATCGTTTCGGATGATTTTCAAATCGGCTCCGAGTTCCAAGCAATACTGCACAATGTTATAGGTAAAACTGTCATAATTGTCGATCATTAATATCATTGTGTTTCCCTTACCATGCTTTAATAGTATTATACAAGCTATCACGCTCAATCGGCTCAAATCCGCTGTTCTTAATTAGCGCAACAAACTCTTCGAGATTTACACCGTATGCACTTTTGGCTCCGGCAGCGGAGTTGATCGACTCACGCTCGATCGTACCGTCGAGGTCGTTTGCCCCGAACTCCTGTGCGACAAGCGCCAGATTAACCGTCGAAGTGACCCAGTACGCTTTGAGATTGGGAACATTATCGAGAACAATCCGGCTGATCGCCATCGTTTTTAGAATTTCATGCGCCGTAATCGGCTCTTTGACATTCAAAAAGTTGTTTTCCATCTGATACACAAGAGGGATAAAACAGTTAAACCCTCCCGTCACGTCTTGCAAATCACGGATACGGATCATGTGATCGATCCGGTGAGAGCGCTCTTCGACATGACCGAAAAGCATCGTTACGTTACTTTTCATCCCCCGTTCATGCCATTTTCGGTGAATTTCGAGCCACTGTTGCGAATTGACTTTCCCTTTGCAGATGTAATCACGTACTTTCTCGTCAAAAATCTCGGCACCGCCTCCGGGCATCGAATCGACCCCGTTAGCGATCATCAAATCAATAATTTCATCGTAGCTTTTGCCGTACTCTTCGGCGAGAAAATGGACCTCTGCCGCCGTAAGTGCTTTGATATGAAGCTGCGGATGGCGTGCTTTGATCTTGCTAAACACCTCCAAATACCACTCCAATCCCGTGTCGGGATTATGGGCGGAGACGATATGCACCTCTTTGATATCCCGCTCAACGATGTCGTCGGTAATCGCCAAAATCTCTTCATGACTCATCGTATAAGGGTTCGGATTTTTACGGCTGGCACTGTAGGCGCAGAATTTACAGACGTCTTTACAGATGTTGGTCGGATTGATATGGCGATTGATATTAAAATAGGTTTGTTTGCCGTGCAACGCTTTTCGGCGTTCATCGGCTAGGTCACCGAGAGTAAAGAGATCTAAATCATACAAAGCAACCGCTTCATCGAAACTCAGCCTCTCATGATTTTTCACTTTTGCAATCAAATCCATAATTAAATCTTTAATACTTTATTTTTGATCGCATTATAGCAAAAGAAAAAAGGCTCATCTTAATTTTAAAACTTACCAATCAAATAGTACCGTACAGTTTTTATTCGATTTTTTAGCACAATAAAGCGCTTTGTCGGCACGTCCGATAAGATCGTCCAGCGTATCCCCCATTTGATGGACCGTTACTCCGACACTAACCGTCACATGGACGTTTTTACCCGAATATATCAGACGGCTATGCTCGATTTTTAAACGAATTTTATCGGCAATCGCCTGCGCCTGCGCCACATCGCACCGATTAAGAACGACGGCGAATTCTTCTCCTCCGAAACGGTAAACTTTATCTCCGGAGCGAGTCATCCCTTTTATCGTCTGAGCAATAAAATAGAGTACTTTATCTCCCGCCACATAACCGTATTCATCGTTTAAAAATTTAAAATTGTCTATATCCATCATCATTAGCACCATGGAGAGCTGTTTGCCCGCGCCCGCTTCGATTGAAGATTCAATATCCTCGGAAAAACCTTGGCGGTTTCCGACTTTGGTCAACGGATCGGTCGTAAGGGCGCAACGGGCTTCCTGAAGCTCTTTCGTCAGATGATTAATCTGCAATTGAGCTTTGCCGAGTTCATCGGACATCGTTTGATTAAGAGCACTCAACCCTTCGATAAACGTCACAAATTTATCGGCTGACTCGGAGGAAGCGGTATCGATGTATTGGCGCTGCAGCTCAGCGACGGACGCTATACCCGAATGCGCTTGGATAAAAGAGACAACGGAATGTTCAACCATATCAAGGTATTTTGTTACATCTTCTTTCGAATCGCCGAGAACTTTTTGATCTACATTTTCCTGATCTTTACGGAGCTGTTCATCGGCAATTTCTGAAAAAAGCTGATCAAAAAACTTTTTATATTGTGACGGATACGGAGGAATTTTGGTGGAACGCAATAAACCCATCGCATGATCATGAATTTCTAAAACTTTCTGATAAATCGTACTGCTATCCATCCTCACTCTCCCCTTCTTTAATAAATAATTGTATCATTATTTTATCAACGCGCCCCATTTCTAAAATCACCGTTTACGACTAGAACTCTTTGCTTCTTTTTTAACCCTGTCATCACGCCAAAAAAAAATGATTATACGCTACAATAAAATAAAAAGTAGACCCCATGAGCATTACAGAACAGATTGAAGACCTCATCGAACGTCAGGCGAGCGATTTTGAGATATCCAAAGTTTTTAAGCTTTATATTTCCGATTACACGAACTCTCTTCCCGAACTTTTTGAGCGTAATCAGGGAAAAGATTTTCTCGTTATCCATACTAAAACACTCGATTCGATTATCTCCCTGATGTATAAAACGGTGCTGCGCCGGCTTTTCGGCAACTATCTGCCGATGCGTAGTTCCATCCCCGTCGCATTTATTGCGCTCGGCAGCTACGGACGTGAACAGCTATGCGTCCACAGCGATATCGACCTTATGATCGTGTATGAAAAAAACGACGGGTATAACACGTCTGCCATTATCGAAAAATTTCTCTATCTGGCATGGGATGCGGGGTTAAAACTGGGGCACCGCGTCCATGAAGCGGGCGATTTACTGGGTGCATCACGCGAAGACATTACGATAAAAACGGCTATGATGGAATCGCGTCTTATTATCGGATCCCCTTTTACCTGGAGCACAGTACAGAATAAACTCACGGCTATCCGCTACGACAACCCCAAAGAATTTATTATGGCCAAAATCGAGGAAGCCGATGGGCGCCGCCGTAAATTTCCGTTTTCGATGCAGCCTCAGATCAAAGAGGGGGTAGGTGGATTACGGGATTCGCAGCTGCTATATTGGATTGCCAAAACCATTTACGGAGTCAACAGTCTTAAAGAGTTGAGCGGAAAACTTTTTAATGATGATCAATACCGTGAATACCGCATCGCATTAGAACTTTTATTTCGTGTTCGGAGTGCCCTGCATTTGCTCAGCGGAAAGCAGCAAGACCAGCTCGTCCTCGATTATATGCCGCGTATCGCTCAAATGCTCGGGTTCTCTGATGAGCGCAAACTGGTCAGCCGTCTGTTGGAAGCGCAATGGCGGATAAACAACTTCACGCAGATTTATGTCAAAAAAATGGCACGTCTCTACCTTCATGATGCATCACAGGTTTCCGTTCTCCGGTCTGGGAGAGTACAAAAAGGATTTTACCGTGTCGACGATGCATTATACGCCTCTTATAACATTGCGACCCCTTCGATCGATTTCCTTTTGGAACTGCTTGTAAACTTAGACGACCGTGAATGGATATTTGACTCAAGCGTCCTTTTCCATTTCACTTATACCGCTATTAAACATCCGCTAAGGGCTAAAACCTATACGTTGCTGCGCAAACTTTTTGAACGACGCCATTTTTATGTCATTGCAAAACTTTTTTATGATGCGGGAATATTGCATCACCTTATCGGCGCCTTTAAAAAAGTCCTTCATTTACCGCAGTTTGACGGCTATCACCATTATCCGGTCGATTTACACTCCATTAAATGCATTGAAGCCCTTGAAAATATTAAAGATCCGTATGTCGAAGCACTCTATCTGCCTTTGAGTACATCGGATAAAGTCCTTCTAAAATCCGTAATATTACTTCACGATACAGGCAAAGGGCGAAAACAAGATCACTCGGAAGTGGGTGCAAAACTCATCATCCCTTTTCTCAAAAATCTCAAACTCCCCTCCCAGCAATTGGATCGGGGAGCATTGCTCGTCCGCCATCACGTATTAATGAGCAATGTCGCCTATCGCGAAAACCTTTATAACGAAAAAACGCTCTACCAATTTATGTCCAAAGTCAAAACTCCTGAAAACTTGACTTTGCTTTACATCTTGACCTATGCCGATATCAACGGTGTAGGAAGCGGAACCTATACCAGTTTCGGCGCCAATTTGCTTCATGAACTGTATGAAGCTTCTCTTGAAATAGCTTCCCAGAATGATCGGATCACCGATGCCATTAAGCGGGTCAATAAAGAAAAACGTCTTAATCACGATCCTGACTTTTGCCTGCTTTCAAAAAGTGAACAGAAAAAAGTGCTCTCTATCGAATCGAATCTTTTCTTTTTTAAACACACCCCAAGTGAGATTGTCAATATCTCCAAAGAGGCGTTTGAATGCCAAACTTTCACTTATCAGCTCAATATCGAAGGGGGACTGGTTATCCATATCTTCCGCCGTATCCCTTTGAATCTCGGCTATCTGCTCGGAAAACTCAGCTATCTGGATGTCGCGTCAATGGATATTTTCACCCTGTTCGACGGCATCAAATACTTTAAGATCGAATTCTTGCAACGCCCGTTAGAGGGGACGATGGAGCAGATTGAAATTATTGTCGAAGAGGCGTTTGATATGACAAAAAAACTCAACCTCCCAAAACCGCTTATCAAACCTAACGAAATTACCCTCGATTGCGAGCACTCCATCCATTACGCACAGCTTAACCTCAACACAACGAATCAACGGGGCCTTTTAGCCTATTTCGTCCAATGTTTCGATGAAGCACAGATCAATATCGCCACCGCAAAAATCCATACCAATAAAAATATGGCACGAGACCACTTCTTAATTGAAAAACAAAACAGGATGTGCGATAATGCGCGCGAAATAATTGCAAAATTGGTAGGAGAGTAACTATGTGCGGTATTGTTGGCTACATCGGAGTCAAACCGGTTAAAAAAATATTGATCGACGGACTTCGCGAGCTTGAATACCGCGGTTATGATTCTGCAGGAATCGCCGTATTGCAAGAGGGCAATTTTTCCCTTTTCAAAGCGGTAGGGAAACTGGTCAATCTCGAAGAAAAAGCCCAAAATTATGAGAGTACGGGATTCTCGGTCGGAATCGGTCATACCCGCTGGGCAACCCACGGCAAACCGACCGAACTTAATGCCCATCCTCATCTTGGGCAAAACTCCTATGTTGTTCACAACGGTATTATCGAAAACTATCAAGAGCTCAAAACGATGCTGACCGCTCAAGGGATACAGTTTTTGAGTCAAACCGATACCGAAGTGATCGTCCATCTCTTCGAATATCAGCTTAAAACGGCTGCCACTCCGTTCGATGCGTTTCAACAAACCCTTTCCCAACTTCACGGAGCGTATGCAATTTTACTCGTCAATGCCGATGCTGAGGGGACAATTTTCTTCGCCAAGCACGGTTCTCCGATGATTATCGGCCGTAATCGCGAAAACGAAACCCTTTTCGGCTCTTCCGATGCCGCACTCATCGGCAAATGCCATGAAGTCATTTACCTTGAAGACGGCCATTACGGTTATGCATCCGCCGATACCGTTGCCCTGTTTGACGAAAATAACAATCCTGTCATTCTCCGATACACTCCCCTCTCCGAAAATAAACTCTCCGCCCAGAAAGAGGGATTCCGATTTTTCATGGAAAAAGAGATTTACGAGCAAAGCCGAGTACTCGCCGACACGTTGCTCGGACGATTACGGGATGAGAGTATCTATTTCGAAGAACTTGAGGGGACCCTTTTTGAGGGGATAAATGAAATCAAACTCTGTGCCTGCGGTACCAGCTATCATGCCGCTCTGGTTGCCAGCTATCTGTTTGAACGCCACTCAAAAATCCGTGTATCCGTTGAAATTGCCAGCGAATTTCGCTATCGCGAACCGTTTTTGACATCCGATACCCTTTTCGTTGTTATCAGCCAGAGCGGTGAAACCGCCGATACCCTAGAGAGCCTCAAAATGGCCAAACGCAGCGGCCTTAAAACAATGGTAATCTGTAACGTCGACAACTCCTCTATGGTACGTCTTGCTGATGCCTCTATTCTCACCCGTGCGGGAATCGAAAAAGGGGTCGCGTCTACCAAAGCATTCGCTACCCAAGTCTGCGTTCTGTGGATGTTGAGTCTGTATTTGGGTGATACCCGAAAAACACTTTCTAAAGACGAAATTAAGCGTCAAATCCATCTCTTACGCGCCCTCCCTTCAACCGTTAATGTCGAGAATGGTTTGCATGAGCAGCTGCGCCGCCTCTCTAAACGCTACCTTCACGGACACGGCTTCTTTTTTATCGGACGGGATGTTTTCTATCCTCTGGCGCTTGAGGGGGCATTAAAACTCAAAGAGATCTCCTATCTGCATGCGGAAGGGTATCCGAGCGGCGAGATGAAACACGGTCCGATTGCTCTGGCGGATCCCGAGCTTTTCACCATTGCCCTGCTTCCGCAGCATATGCTTTACGATAAAACCAAAAGCAATATTGAGGAGCTCAGTGCACGTGATTCGACCATCTGCTCCATCAGTCCTCTCAATTTTGACAAAGCGGATGATCATATCCGAACTCATTTACATGAAGATTATATGTGTGAGTTTTTTGAGATGATGGTCGTCTTGCAGCTCCTGTCCATGGAGATCGCCATCCGTCTGGGCAATGATGTCGATATGCCTCGAAACCTTGCAAAAAGCGTTACGGTCGAATAAACCGTAGCCTTTATACTCTTCTTTCATCTATTTTTAAAATTTATTTAGATAATGTAGTTACTTTAGAAGTCTTTTTGTTTTATCCAACAACTATATAAGGTAACCGAATATGAATGCTAACCGGAAAATATTATTTATAGTCGCATTAATGCTTATCGGACTTGCAGTTGCCACAATTACCAACGTCGCACTCAACTTCCGTGACTACGGATACAATAATGCTATCGAGAAATCAAAAATGACCGCTGAAATCGTCCGTGATGGTCTGACCGCCCACATGGTCAACGGCATTATGGACAAACGGGAATTCTTTCTGTCCAATATTGCCAATATCAAAGACGTTCAAAAGCTTTGGATCGTCCGGTCTCCGAATGTCGTTGCACAACATGGGGAAGGGCTTGAAAATGAACACCCGAGAGATGCCATCGACAGACAAGTTCTCAAAGACGGAGTAGCTGTTCGCAAAATAAGTGAAGATGCCCAAAATGCCGTATTGCGTGTAACGATCCCTTATATTGCTACCGCTTACGGTAATCCTAACTGTCTCACCTGCCATAACGCCAAAGAAGGAGACGTCTTAGGTGCCATCAGTATGGAATTCAATATCAACGATATCCGTCAAACCGGCGCTATGACGATCGCCAAAATTTTCGGTATCAACGTTATCTTTATCATTATCGCATTGTGGGTGACAAACCACTATTTCAAACCATATATGAAGCTGTTTGAAAACCTCCAAAACGGGATTAAACGCGCCCGTACCGGTGATTTTAGTTTCCGTTTTACAACGACACTCAAAGATGCCGGAAGCGAAGTAGCCGATCAGATGAATACCCTCTTTCAAAAGATGGAAGAGACGTTCGGCGGCATCAAACATAATCTCAATACGTTTGCATCCCGCTCCAATATCTCCAGCAATGACCCTCTCAGTACTGCGGGTATAATCATTCAGGAACTTTCCGACGTTTATAAGTTCAAAAAGACGATAGAACACGATGCCAATAAAGATGCCGTGTATGAGCGGTTTATTTACGTCTTAAAAGAAAAATTCAATTTTGAGCATTTTGCCCTCTATGAAGTGGATAAAAACTCCAAAGAGCGAAAACTCATTCATATAACCGATCACAAAAGTTTTTGTCTCCCAAGCGTGGATAAAGATGCCAACGAATGCCGAGGTTACAGAACCGCCAGTGACGTTTATTCTACCGATTTTCCGAATATCTGTGCCAATTGTGCGGAAGACAAAGAGTACTCGTGTATTCCGTTCAATATTAATGACGATTTGTCGTTGATTCTCTCCTATTCAGCCAAAGACACGGAAACAATTGAGAGAATGAACCTCGCATTGCCGAGTATCCGAAACTATTTCGAAGCGGCAAAAGCGGTCATCGAGAGCCGAAGTCTTATGGATAAGCTCCGGGACTCTTCTCTTAGAGACGGTGCAACCGGCCTTTATAACCGCCGTTTCTTGGAAGAGTTCATCGATAAAAGTTCCGAGCAGGCTGCAAGATCTCATATCACCTATGCCGTCTTAATGATCGATATCGATTATTTTAAAATGGTTAACGATACTTACGGACACGATGCAGGAGATGTGGTTATCAAATCGCTCTCAGAGATTCTAGTGCAAAGTATTCGAAAAGCGGATCTGCCTGTACGTTACGGCGGAGAGGAGTTCTTAGTATTACTTCACAATACAACGCCGGAAGGGGCGTTGGGCGTTGCCGAAAAAATACGGACGGTTTTCAATGATAAAAAATTCCAATTCGGAAACGACTCCATCCAAAAAACATTGAGTATCGGGATTGCCCACTTCCCGACCCAAGCCGACTCAATCTGGAAAGTGATAAAATTTGCCGATATCGCCCTATACGAAGGAAAACATACCGGACGTAACCGTGTCATCGAATTTGAAGATCGTATGTTTAGCGGCGGAGACCAATTTTAAAGGGGCTGCCCGGACTGTCTCCTGATAACTAAGGCAGTCTTTTATGATATGAATCACCGTTAAAGAAATGTTTTTATTTAAAGAATGTAATTTACATTTTTGATACTTTAAATGTCAGTACATTAGCTTCAGTAATCATTTTCTCTAGCAATTCAAATAAGACTGCACTATTAGCTTCCATATCTGTCATATTTTTAACAATAATCTCTTTATTTTTCAGATCAAAACAATTATTAGATGTAACGCATTTGACTGTTTCCAACACTTTTGTGTGCACATTTCTATGAGGGGTTTCAAGCATTTTATAAGCTTGAGTATGGGCAAACAGCTCTTTACCGCTTCCATTATAATACCAATCTCCCAAACGACAATGTTGATGATCAGAAAAAGCAATCGTACTATTTGAGTCTTGATGCATTATTGCGGTATATGCTCGATCTTTATAAATGATATGATCGACTTTTACAAGGGTGGTAAAAAGAGAATCATTGATCAGTTTCCCCGCTTTTGCCGATTGATCGGCATTGGTAGAAAACTCATTGAGTACCGTTTCAAATTCGTTGATACTAGATTGTGATTTTGTTGCTATTTCTCCAATATATTCGGAGTTACTTTGAATTTCAGTAGCCTCTTGCTGAAGACTTTGCAGGGTAATTGATATTTCCTGCGTTGCTTTTTGGGTACGTTCAGCCAGTTTGCGGACTTCATCCGCAACAACGGCAAATCCTCGACCATGTTCTCCTGCTCGTGCTGCTTCGATAGCTGCATTAAGTGCTAATAAATTGGTTTGATCGGCAATATCGATAATTAATGTTGCAACCGTATTAATTTCACGAGTACGCTCATTCAAAGAAGCGATTTTCTCATTGGAATCACCGATTAAATCAAGCAAGCCTTGTAAATTAGAGACAATTGTCCCGACACTTTCTTGACTTTTTTTAAGATTGGTAGCTGTTATAGAAGACGATGCATTTATGTTTTTAGCATATTCTGTATTCTTTTTAATATCGTCTTGGATAATTGCCAATGATTTGGAAACTCCGCCACTGATACGTTCAAATTCTTTGTTTAGATCACTGCTGGCTTTCCCTCTAAACGATTCTGCGATTTCATCAACTGCTTTATTAACGATACTGCATACTACGGTAAAATCGCCTTTATACCCTTCTCTAAAGGCGATACGATTGTTGTTTCCAGTATTGGCATTGTCAATAGAAGATCGGATGTCACGTATAATTTGCTCAATTTGATCTAAAAGATTATTGATGCTCCATGCGATATCTTTCATGGGGTGACTTTGAGAAAAGTTAATGACTCGTTCCGAAAGATTTCCGTTTCCAGCACTGATTAAGACATGTGAAATTTGTTGAAAAAGCTCATCTTTTGACATTCGACTATTTTCTGACGAACCGGTCATTATCAAACCGATAGCAACAGAAACCGTCGCCAATGTTGTTTCGATCCATAGATTCATAAATGCAAAATAGAGTGTAACTGCCACTAAACTCAATAAGTAAAAAAGAGTCTGATTATTTTTGAAGGCTGAAGATAAATTGATCATACGTTACTCCATTGTCTTGTAGTGTTTTTTCCAGAAGTGCTTTAGATGCTTCAATACCGCCTCTTTGCTCAGCTGCTAAAAGTTGATTGTAAATTCCTGGAACGATTTGTAATGCTTTGTCACTCGGTTTACGGCGTACTGAGTGAAAATCTCGGATACTTCCATTATGATTTAAAGTAGCAGTGACATTGGTGAAAACCCAGTAATAAGAACCATCTTTGCAAAGATTCTTTACATAAGCAAAAATTTCTTCTTTTTTTTGGATACGATCCCATAGCAATTTAAAAACGACTTTCGGCATATCCGGATGTCGTAAAATAGAATGCGGCGCACCAAAGAGCTCATCTGCTTTATATCCGGATATTTCAATAAACATCTCATTACCGTAAATAATCTTTCCATGCGAATCCGTTTTTGATACGATGAAGTCATCAGGTTTCAGAAACTTCTGTTTCTCTTTTGGATTAGGTCGTTGCATATAAGCTCCTGTTTATAATTTAAACACAAAATTGTATATTTTTTATGTTGCAATTTTGTTGTATTTTTAATCTATATCATGTTTTTACATAATATTTGAAACCGTGATAATTACATATCAACATCTTAATTAAGTCTCAGTATGTTACGAAATGAAATTAATTCTATTATTGACAATATTTTTTACATTTAGTAACGTTATTCAATATAATCTCGTGTAATTTTTTTCTATTTGAACTATTTTTTATACTATTTGAGACTTTTTTGAGCTTTTTTATAAGTAAAATTAAAACATATTATTAAATATTGGTCACAATAAGAAATGCTTTCAACGCTTACGCATACAAACCTCCTACTCATAGAAGATAATATTGAGTGTACAGAAGCAAGTATTAGATTGTTGAATAATTTTGTTTCAGAGATTTACCATGCAATTGATTCAGCAACCGCTTTGGAAATTCTTAAAACTCATCCTATCGATTTTATCATTTGTGATATCTGTTTAAATCAAGATGAAAACGGATTAGATTTGATTGAGTCTATTCGAAAGAAGAATAACAATATACCAATTATTATTATAAGTGGCTACCAAGATACAAATTATTTAATGCGATCAATCCCTTTAAGTTTAACTGCGTACCTAATCAAACCGATCAATTATGATTCTTTGTTGGAAGCTCTACAGCTGTGTTCTAATAAATTAATGAATACTACTACTCTGGAGAGAATATTAATTAAAGGCGATTTTTATTATGTTCCAACAGAAGAACTATTACTGAAAGAAGAAGTTCAATATAAATTAAATAAAAAAGAAATATTATTTTTTAAAATGATACTCCAGCTCAATCGTAGTGCTATTACTAAAGATATGTTCTATGAATATGTTTGGGAATACCATGAAATGAGTGATGCTGCTTTGAAAAATTTTATATTTCGTCTTCGAAAAAGATTCGGTAAAAATTTTATTCAAACTATCCATAATATTGGTTACCGCATATAATTATTTTTAGAAAATTTATTGACAAACGTTAAAATTCCACGGTGAACATAAGCGAATAAACCTCTCGCAAACTGTTTCTTCTATTAAACCGGCATCGATTTCGGGTCATACATTAAAGACGAATTTCCCCCTTGATGTTTTGCTTCCAAAAGTGCTCTTTTGGCAAATTCGACTCCCTCAATCATATTAGAAGTTTGTGCAGGGAAAAGTGAAATTCCGATACTCACCGTTTTGAGGATAGCATAAGTATTGACTCTGATTTTTTTCTTGAATGAAAGGCGTATCGTTTCAGCCACCTGAAGCACTTCCTCACTCTCATAGTCGTAGAGAATAACGGCAAACGTATCACCGCCGTATCGAATGAGCATATCTCCTTGGCGAATATTCTCAAGAATATTATGTGCCATCGACTTAATCACCTCATCACCAACAGAAATGTCATAGGAATGATTGATCAGATTAAACTGATCCATATCGATCATCAAAATGCCGTACGGTATCATCGTCCGTGTAGACTGAGCCATGATAAGCTTCGTCATTTCTTCAAGATATGCACGGTTATAAAGCTGCGTAAGCGGATCGATCCGAACCGTCTGCTGCAGCTTTTTATTAATGATTTGAAGTTTTGACGCATTAATGTAATTGCCCAGTTGCTCAAGCGCCAAGCGTATCTTTCCTATTTCTCGCGCTTCATACGTGACCAATGAGACAACGATATCCAAATCATCGACGATCGAGTAGCTTTGGCATACATAATGGGCCTCAGGATCGATCATTTTGGGACATGCGATTTCACATCCGCTTGAATCAACCATTCCGCTCGTACGATCAGCCCGACAGCCGCTTAAAGCGTCGCAAAGCAACGTTTTTTCCGTATGGACGACCTGAGTGGTTTTATTTAGCGGATTGAGTTCCAGAATATTAAAATTGCTCAAATTCCAACGGGTACGAAGCAACGCTACGATCCGTGCGTAGACTTCTTCTAGATTTTGATCTTTTTCAATTTCCGCCCGAAAACGTTCGACTTCGTAAAGTTGATCGACTCCCATCTGAAGGGTATAAAGGGGATCGCTGTTTTGCTGGTCAAGCCGAATGAGTGAAGCCATTTTCCTGCCGCTTTCACTGAGTGTCGTGTCGAGTTTTTCCATCACGGCATTAGTCCACATGGCGGCCGTGTAGCCATCCGAAGATTCAGACTGTTCAACTCGATGAGAGTAATCGCCTCCCTCTGCTTTTTCCATTGTAACGGCTACTTCGTCTAAAGTCTCTTTGTAAGACGAGATATAATGGCGAATCATTTTGAGCAAGTAAATCGTTAAAATAACCAAAACAATAATAGCAGTGGCGGCAGCTATCAATCCGGTTATCTTAAGATCGTTTATCTCCATTTCAATGGAGACCGCTCCCAATACTGTGCCGACTTTTGCATCATGACAGCTCAAACAATCGATCTTCCCCTCTTCGGTTGCAATATAGGGGATGGAGAGTCGATAGAGGGTATCGGAGAATAATGTGCCAGAAACGTTTTTTATCGCTTTTCCGTCACGTAAAACGGCACGGTCGATATCATCTGCCGCTTCTTGAGGATGGATCCCTTTTCCGTACTGGCGGCTTAGGGCATCGGAACGGACGATCCATACCCCTTTCATCCCTTCTAAGGTTTCAATTTGTTTTACTAAGTCATTTTGGTAATCGGAACTTCCGGTAATCATATGGGACGTTAATGATTCTTGAACGATATGGGCCGCTAAATTAGCCTTACTTTCTGCCGATTGAAGTCCCATATATCGGAAAGTGGCCGTTAATACGGCAATAAATAGTACCATCACCGCTACAATACTGAAAACGAGTGTAAAAAATGTTTTTTCTTTTTTCATTATTCCTGACTTAATTGACGTAAATAGATCGATTATACTGAAAAAAAGATTAGAGTTGTTAAAAAAGGAGTGTTTCCCCCCGGATTCGGGGGTATGAGGTTGCTTTAGTGACAGCCGCAGCCGGTGCCGCAGCTTCCGCTCGTCTCTTGTTTCGGAGCGGCAGCGGTCGAACATGCCGATACACCCGGAGGAGTATTGGGTTGGATGGCTTGATTATCGACACCGCCCTCTTCGTTGATTTTCTCAATCGTTGCCCAGAGATCTTCCGCCGCTTTCATATACCGTTTGGCTGTTTCAGACGTAGGGGCATAATAGGTGACCGGTTTACCCTCATCTCCACCCGTGCGGATAGCAGGTTCGATCGGAATTTCAGCGAGGATGCAGGTATCAAACTGATCTGCCATCGCTTTGGATGTCCCTTTCCCGAAGATGTCATACTCGACTCCGGTATCCGGCGCAATAAATCCGCTCATATTCTCAACTACACCCGCGATCGGGATATGCAATTTTTTGAACATATCGAGGCTTCTGCGGGAATCGTCCAGTGACACCATTTGAGGTGTCGTAACCGTTACACCGACCGTAACCGGAACGCTTTGAGCCAATGTAAGCTGTGCATCCCCTGTCCCCGGAGGCATATCGATAACAAGACAGTCCAAATCCGACCACATGATATCGCGCAAGAACTGCTCGATCGCTTTCATGATCATCGCACCGCGCCAGATCAGCGACTGCCCCTCTTCCATAAGTGAACCCATCGACATTACTTCCACGCCGTATGCTTTCAATGGAAGGACTTTATTACCGACCACTTCTGGCTTTTGACCATCAAGCCCCATCATGCGCGGGATATTCGGACCGTAAATATCGGCATCCAAAAGACCCACTTTTTTCCCCTGCATTGCCAATGCAACTGCAAGATTCACCGACGTCGTCGATTTACCGACTCCCCCTTTGCCCGAGCTGACCATAATAAAGTTTTTCACTTGAGGAGCGATATTTTTCCCCTTGGACGAGCTCTCTCTCGGCATTTTCGGCGCCGTAATATTTACCACAACCTCACCGGCTCCGGCACGTTTCAGCTCTTCGGTCGCTTCTATCGTGATTTGGTGTGCCACTTCCGGCGCACTTGAGGTGATGTCAACAATAACGCTGACATTGCTCCCCTCGATTTTGATATCTTTGACGAATCCGAATGTCACGATATCTTTTGTGAACCCCGGATAGGTAACTTTTGATAATGCTGATTTTACAATTTCTTCAGTCATGCTATTTATTTCCTTCTTACGTTTATTTTTCCGTTCGTGGTGAGCACTTGTGCCCTATAGGGCACAAGTGCTCAGGGCGAACGGTATTAACTTACACTTCTTGCTTTGACTTCTTCTGCAATCTGAGCGATCGCTTCGGGATTATCCATAATCTGCTGCGTAATTTTGTACGAACAGAATTTCGGTCCGCACATGGAGCAGAATTCCGCTTCTTTAAAGACATCCTGCGGTAATGTCTCATCATGATACTCACGCGCCCGTTCCGGATCGAGAGCCAGTTCAAACTGACGGTTCCAGTCAAACGCATAACGCGCATCGCTCATCGCATCGTCGATATCTCGGGCACCCTTTCGTCCTCGAGCAATATCTGCCGCATGGGCCGCAATTTTATAAGCGATAATCCCCGCACGGACGTCTTCAGCGTTCGGTAGACCCAAATGCTCTTTAGGGGTAACGTAACAGAGCATCGATGCTCCGTGCCATCCGCCGACCGCCGCACCGATGGCGGAGCTGATATGATCATACCCTGCCGCGATATCGGTAACCAGCGGTCCGAGAATATAAAACGGCGCTTCATGACAATACTCACGTTGAATTTTCATATTGCGCTCGATCTGATTAAGGGGAACGTGTCCCGGCCCTTCGATCATGACCTGAACGTTTTTCTCCCAGGCACGAAGGGTCAATTCGCCGAGAACTTTAAGTTCACCCAGCTGGGCTTCATCCGAAGCATCCGCCAGACATCCCGGACGAAGTGAGTCTCCCAACGACAGAGAGACATCATAACGGGCACAGATATCAAGGATTTCATCATACGCCGTATAAAAAGGGTTCTCACGGTGATAATGCATCATCCACGCCGCCATCAACGATCCGCCGCGGCTGACGATCCCCATTTTACGTTTGGCGACTTTCGGCATCGTCTCGAGCAAAAATCCGGCGTGAATCGTAAAATAGCTCACCCCCTGCTGTGCCTGACGCTCCAATACTTCGAGCATTTTCTCGATCGTCAAATCTTCGATTTTATTGTTGACGTCATGCAAAATTTGGTAAATCGGTACCGTTCCGATCGGTATTTTTGAGTTAGCGATAACCGCACGGCGGATCTCATCCAGATCTCCCCCCGTAGAGAGGTCCATCGCCGTATCGGCTTTGTAGTGCTGAGATACCTGGATTTTTTCAATCTCCCCTTGAACATCACTGGCGATAGCGGATGAGCCGATATTAGCATTAATTTTACAGCGTGCGGCAATTCCGATTGCCATAGGTTCTAAATTTTTGTGATTGATGTTTGCAGGGATGATTAAACGTCCCCGCGCAACCTCGGAACGAACCAATTCAGGATCAAGCTCCTCTACTTTGGCGACATACGCCATCTCTTCCGTAATAATCCCTTGCTTGGCATAATACATCTGAGTGCGGACGGTGTCGTTTTGTCTGTTGGCGACCCATTCGGTTCTCATTCTGGCTCCTTGAATAATTTGTCAAAGCTTACTTGGACTTATAAATAAGAGCCCCTAAAAGGGTAGACTCTCTTTTAATGTAAGTTAAAAACTTCAAGAGGATTTAGGAAAAGGCTCCCCTATTCCCTCCTGATTTATTCTATAATTTATCGCAAACAAGATAAAAAAAAGCTTTTTAAGTGTATAATTTCGTAACAGTTTCCAAAATAGGATACATTTTGTCTGATTTGACGCTTATTTTACTTGCAGCAGGTAACTCTAGCCGTTTCAAAGTCCCCGTAAAAAAACAGTGGCTACGCATCGGTCATGATCCTTTGTGGCTTTATGTTACTAACCGTATCAAAGAACATCTCCCCGAAGCCGCAGTTATCCTCTCGGCCCATCCGGATGAAATCCCCTTTATGGCATCCATGTGTGATTTTACGGTCGTCTGTGGGGGAGAAACACGCCAGCAATCCCTCAAGAATGCTCTCAAAGAGGTTAAAACCCCTTATGTAATGGTTACCGATATTGCCCGTGCCTGTGTCGATCCCGATCTTATTGCGCGTTTGTTGGAATCCAAAGAGCATGCCGATACCGTGGTTCCGGCACTGGATGTCCATGATACGGTCGTGTACAAAGAAGAAACCATCGAACGTGAGCAGGTCAAACGGATTCAGACACCGCAGCTTTCGCGGACGGAAATTCTGCGCCGCGCGTTAGAAACCGATACCGAATACACCGATGAGAGCAGCGCGATCGTAGCGTGCGGGGGTACGCGCCACTTTGTCCCCGGAGATACGCGGGCAGCCAAAATCACCCATGCTTCGGATATTGCGGCACTGGAGTGCCTAGCACCCCCGTGTTCCTATCCTTTTACCGGAAACGGCTTTGACGTCCATCCGTTCGAAGAAGGCAAACCGATGGTTCTCGGCGGGGTAGAGATTGAAAGCCCTTACGGATTCAAAGCTCACAGTGACGGCGACGTAGCCATTCATGCCCTCATTGATGCGCTATTAGGCGCGGCATGTTTAGGCGATATCGGTATGCTGTTTCCCGATACCGACGAATCGTACAAAAATATCGACTCCAAACAGCTTTTAAGCCGATGTGTCGAAAAACTTCACCATTTCGGGTTTGTCATACTGCATGCCGATATCACTATTATCGCCCAAACACCGAAAATTGCCCCCTATAAAGAAAAAATGCGCCACACCCTCTCCTCACTGCTTCATATCCCACCTGCCAGACTCAATGTCAAAGCAACCACAACCGAACATTTGGGATTTATCGGCCGTAAAGAGGGTCTCGGCGTCATCGCCACTGCATCAGTACATTACTTTGATTGGAAAAACGGATGAACATACTCATTATCGAAAATGAAATTTATTTAGCGCAAAGTATTGCGTCTAAGCTTAGTGATCTAAGCCATAATTGTGATATCTCGAGTTCTACCAAAGAGGGGCTTCGCGGAACACCGTACGATGTCGTCCTCCTCTCAACCAACATCAGCGGTCAAGACATCTACCCTGTCATAGAGGCGTATAAAAATGCCGTCGTCATTTTGATGGTGAGCTACGTCAGTAACGATACCGTATCGAAGCCGCTCGCTGCCGGTGCCAAAGATTACATCCTCAAACCGTTTATGATTGAAGAACTGATCCGTAAAATCCAACACTTCCAAAACCATGAGCGCCTTCGCCGCCAGAATCAAACGTATGAACGCTATCTCTCGCATACCTTTAATGCGATCAACGTGGATGAAGATTTGGACAAAGTCGAACTCCCCCTCTTTATTTGCAGCGGATATCAAAAATACGCCGATGCTTTTGCCTTCCGCTATGCGGCGCATCATGATAAGACTCTCCAGTTTATCTCCCTCTCTTCGGTTAAAGCGTTCAGCGACATTGCGGCACAAAACGATGATGCTATCCTTTTTATCACCGATTTCCAAAATCTCAAAAAATCGGAGCACAAACCGTTTTATGAACTGATTAGCGGAAAAAAATGTATCGTCGCCAGTACCGATCCGATCGATAATCTCCCTTTTAAAGTGATCGAAATCGAAAGTGAAAGCCACCTTTTCGACCAAGGAGAGATTCTCCCGATCGAAGAGTACGTCAAATATATCATGATCCATTTCCAAAACCGTTTTCCGGATACGGAACTCTCCAAAAAACTCGGAATTTCACGCAAAAGTTTATGGGAAAAGAGAAAGAAATATGGCATCGTCAAGAAAAAATAGAGCCCTCTACATCGACCAAGAGGCTGTTTCCGCCCTCACCTTGCTCAAATCCGGCATGCTCAGCCCCGTAACGGCACTCATGAACGAAAAGCAGAGCAAGGAGGTTTTGAGCAGCGGAATGTTTATGGGCAAAACATTTCCCTTTCCCCTGATTCTCTCCCCCAGCGGAAAAGTAAATGAAACCATTCTTACGACGGCAGTTAAAGGTGAGATACTTGATCTGATATGCGATAACGTCATTGTAGGAGAGCTGTGCGTCGATGAAGTCTACCCTATCGATCCGCGTGAACGGCTGCATCAGATCTACGGTACGGAAGATCTTTCGCACCCCGGTGTCAGTGCTACCCATAAACGCTTAGGGAAATTCGCTATCTGCGGCGACTACTCTATCGATCTCACCTCCGTTCAATCGATCCAGGAAATGCTCGCACAGGCAAAAGAGCAAATCGGGGCACAACACATAACCGCATTGTTTATGGCTGCCAATCCGCTTCACCGAGCCCATGAGCGTCTCATCCGCCAAAGTTTGGAACGCACCGACCTCATCGTTATTTTTCTCCTCAAACCCTACAATAATGCCGATTTGAAATACGAATTGCGCTATGAGACATTAAAATTTTTCATCGATAACTACCTGCCTCATAATCGCGTCGTTATCGTACCGTTAGAGAGCAGTTACATTTTTGCCGGAAGCAACGAAGTAATCCTCGATGCGATCGTAGCCAAAAACTACGGATGCGACCGTCTTATGATTGGACAAAACCATGCGGGAATCGGCATGTATTACGATCATAATGCCAATAAATCGATTCTAGACCGTCTTATCGGTATCGATATCGAAGTAGGGATCGCCAGCGAATACGTCTACTGCAATCAGTGCAAAACCCTCGTCAGTATCCAAACCTGCCCGCACGGACATCACCATCACATTTCATATCACTCTGAATCTATTTTGGAACTGATGCGCCAAGGGTTGCTTCCTCCGGCCGTTTTAGTGCGTAAAGAGATATCGTCTATGATCGTGGCATCCCTTTATCCAAATCGGTTTAAAAATCTCTCTAAACTCTACTATGACATTATGCCCGTTAACGGCCTGCTCGAAGAGCATACGGAAAAAGATTTCTATGTGGCACTCATGCGCCTATACCAAACAACATCATTAACTTAAGGGATAAAAATTGAATTGGTTTTTTCTTACCGTCGGATACAGCGGCCTTTTTCCTAAAGCTCCCGGAACCATGGGAACCATCGCATCACTCCCTCTAGGAATTGCGATACTCCTCTATTTCGGTCCGCAAACCCTGTTTTTAGCGACGATTCTTATTACATTGATCGCGATTAAAAGTATCAATAAGCACGAAAGTACTTCAAATGAGCATGATGACAGCCGCATCGTTATCGACGAGCTGGTAGGGATGTGGTTTGCCCTCTCCATTGCACCGGGAATAGGGTTTGACATGGCGACACTGATGCACTGGGAAAACGGAATTTCCCTCCAAATAGCCCTCAGCTTTATCTTTTTTAGAATTTACGATATTAAAAAGCCCTCGATTATCGGTCGGATCGATCGCGAAGCCAAAGGGGGCTTAGGGGTCATGGGAGATGATATTATTGCCGGTTTCGCAGCAGGGATATCTTCCGCATTCATTTGGCAAGTCATCCTCAAAAGCGGATTGATCGGCTAAATATAGTTTTCTCCCCTCTGGGGAACCCCTCTTCATACTTTCTTGATCTTTTCTTGACATCTTCATCGCGTTATTTGAGCTTTTTTTGACCGCCTTCGGGGATATGATTACAGTTGAAATCTATTCGATACGGAGTTTGTCATGATGTTAGAAGTCATAGCAGGTGTTGCGCTTGCTGTTGCATTGCTTTTTTACTTCGTTTATTCCCTTATCAAAATTGAGGAGTTGTAAATGGAAGCATTAGATATGGTATTGTTCGCATTATTTGCGTTCACAGTGGTGGTTTTCGGATTTTTTCTCGGAAACTATATTTATAAAGTATATGACGGGCATAAAACGTTTCTCGATTCCGTAATGAACCCTATCGAAAATCTTCTCTTTCGTATCAGCGGAATCAATGCAGAAAAATCTCAAAGTTTTAAAGAATATACCCTTTCATTGATGGTATTTAATCTCTTTGGAATATTTATCCTCTTTTTTATCCTCTTTTTTCAAAGTGCTATGTGGCTTAATCCCCAAAATTTCACCAATTTAAGTTGGCATTTGGCACTGAATACGGCTATCAGTTTTGTCACCAATACGAATTGGCAAAGCTACGGCGGTGAGAGTACCATGAGCTACTTTTCGCAAATGGCGGGATTAAGCGTCCAAAACTTCCTCTCAGCAGCAACGGGTGCAGCGGTAGCTGTCGCGTTAATGCGCGGTCTTACCGGCAGAGGAATCGGGAATTTTTATGTCGATATGACCAAAACAACATTACGTATTTTATTGCCGATTGCATTAGTGTATGCGGTATTCTTGATGTCTCAAGGGGTCATTCAAACCTTTTCAGCCTATATTGAAATGACGACTATTGAAGGGGCAAAACAAACACTTGCTATGGGACCGGTAGCGAGTCAGGAATCAATTAAAATGTTAGGTACTAACGGAGGGGGCTTTTTCAATGTCAACAGTGCCCACCCGTTTGAGAATCCGAATGAATTGACCAATTTTGTCCAAATTTTTTCGATCTTTTTGATCCCTATCGCACTGTTGTTTGCCTACGGTAAATTTGCCGGAAACCGTCGTGAAGGGATTGCGATTTTTGGAGCGATGGCATTGCTCTTTGCACTGACTCTTGGATCAACTTATTATTTTGAGTCCCAAGGCAATGCGATGCTGACGAATCTCGGCGTTGAAGCGGGGCCTAGTATGGAGGGTAAAGAGGTGCGGTTTGCACTGGGAGCATCAAGTTTGTTTGCGACCGTCACTACGGCGGCATCGTGCGGTGCGGTCAATGCTATGCATGATAGCTTTTCTCCACTCGCAGGCGGCGTATTGATGTTGCAAATGATGGTCGGAGAGGTGATCTTCGGCGGTGTCGGTGCCGGATTTTACGGAATGATGATCTATGCAATGCTTTCAATGTTTATGATCGGTTTGATGGTTGGTAAAACACCAATGTATTTAGGCAAAAAGATCGAGGCGTATGAGATCAAAGCGGTCATTATCGCACTGCTTCTCCCCTCAGCGGCAATTTTGGGCTTTTCGGCGATCGCAGCAAATTGTGCCGATGGATTGGCAGGACTTAACAACGCCGGACCGCACGGTTTGAGCGAAATACTCTATGCTTACACCTCGGCAGCGGCGAATAACGGAAGCGCGTTCGCTGGGCTAACCGCCAATACACCGTTTTACAATGTGACATTGGCGATAGCGATGTTTATCGGACGTTTTGGTGTCATTATCCCGATGATCGCGATTGCGGCGAGTATGTCGAACAAAAAAACGTATGCCCTCTCATCAGGTGCGGTACGAAGCGACACTATGACATTCACGATCTTTTTAGCCTTTACGGTTCTGATTTTGGGTGCATTGACCTTTTTACCCGCGTTGACGTTTACAGCGATTGCCGAGCATGTTTTGATGCTATCCGGCAAGCTGTTTTAAGGAAATAGTATGAAAAAAGCAATTGAAATTAATAATAATGAAATCATTAAAGAGGCAATAAAAGAGTCGTTTATCCGTCTCAATCCGAAACATCAGATCAAAAATCCGGTTATTTTTGCCGTAACGCTCAGTTCGGCATTTTGTACGGTTCTCTTTTTTACCGGAAACTTCGATCCTGCGGACTTTTGGTTTAATCTGCAACTTTTGTTCTGGTTGTGGTTTACCGTATTGTTTGCCAACTTCGCCGAAGCATTGGCGGAGGGTCGCGGAAAAGCGCAGGCATCGAGTCTGCGCCAAACCCAAAGCAATCTCAAAGCCAATCGTTTGATTGGGGATAAAACAGAATTAGTCGATGCTTCACTCTTGTTAAAAGGAGATATCGTCATTGTCAAAGCGGGTGAGTTGATCCCGATTGATGGTGAAGTGATCGAAGGGGTTGCCAGTGTCAATGAGAGTGCGATTACCGGAGAATCGGCTCCCGTTATTCGTGAGAGCGGTGGGGATCGAAGTTCGGTAACCGGAGGGACAACGGTACTGTCTGATTGGATTAAAGTACGGGTTACTGCGGCCAAGGGAGAGAGTTTTCTTGATCAGATGATTGCACTGGTTGAGGGGGCAAAACGTCAAAAAACTCCAAACGAAATTGCGCTGAGTCTGATCCTTATCGGATTTAGTTTAATCTTTTTACTCGCGGTAGCTACATTACAGCCGTTGGTGGGCTATTTTGAGGAATCGTTTTCTCTCCTCGTCCTCGTCGCATTATTCGTCTGTCTGATCCCGACCACAATCGGAGGATTACTCAGTGCAATCGGGATTGCCGGGATGGATCGGCTGCTTCGTAAAAATGTTATCGCAACCAGCGGTAAAGCGGTCGAAACGGCGGGAGATATTTCGGTATTGCTTCTCGATAAAACAGGGACAATTACCTTCGGAAACCGTATGGCTTGCGACTTTTTCACCGTGAACGGTGTGAGTAAAAACGAGCTTCTCTCCTATGCGATCTACTCATCAAAAGCCGATGAGACACCGGAAGGACGCAGTATTGTCACGTTGGCTGAGAGTATGGATGGCGCACCCTTGTCATTGAACGCAGAAGAGACATGGATACCATTTAGTGCCGATACGCGCTTAAGCGGTGTAAACGTCGGCGATGTCCATATCCGCAAAGGGGCGATGGACTCGGTCGCACAATTTGTCGAAAACTACGGCGGTATGTTGGATGAAGAGTGTCGCGAAATCTGTGAAAAAATCGCTAAAGAGGGGGCAACACCTCTAGTCATCGCAGTCAACTCCAAAGTTCTTGGAGTCGTGATGCTCAAAGATATCGTTAAACCCGGCATCAAAGCTAAATTCACAGAATTACGTGAGATGGGGATCAAAACGGTTATGATTACCGGAGACAACCCACTCACTGCTGCGGCAATCGCGGCAGAAGCGGGAGTCGATGATTTCGTTGCTGAAGCAACGCCGGAGACGAAGATCCGTCTCATTCAAAAGTATCAACAAGAGGGGTACCTCGTCGCGATGACGGGTGATGGCACGAACGACGCTCCGGCATTGGCACAAGCCGATGTAGGATTAGCAATGAACAGCGGTACACAGTCGGCAAAAGAGGCAGCGAATATGATCGACCTCGATAGCTCTCCGACCAAACTCATCGAAATCGTCGAGGTGGGCAAACAGCTTTTATCAACGCGGGGAGCGTTAACAACGTTTAGTATTGCCAACGACGTGGCAAAATATTTTGCCGTTATTCCGGCATTGGCGGTTCTGATTTTTCCATCCCTTGCAGTACTCAATATTATGGATCTATCAAGCCCGAAAAGTGCGATCCTCTCGGCGGTTATTTTTAACGCTCTCATTATCGTAGCGTTGATCCCGGTAGCATTACGAGGTGCAGCGTTTAAAGCGCAAAGTGAAGAGGCGGCATTGCGACGAAATCTTATGATTTACGGTTTGGGCGGAATTATTTCCCCGTTTATCGGGATCAAACTCATCGATATGGTGATCAGTGCCATCGGTTTGGCATAAGGAGAATAGAGATGTTTAAAGAACTAGAAAAATCGGTACTATTATTTAGCAGCCTGGCGTTGATTTGTGGACTTGCTTATCCTCTCACAATGAATCTCATCGGAAACAGTGCATTTGCCCCTGAAACAAAAGGTTCATTGGTCTATGAGGGAAAAACGGCTATCGCTTCGACGTTGATCGCCCAAAATTTCACCCAGCCGAACTACTTTCACCCCCGCCCTTCAGCGGCAGGAGCGGACGGGTATGACGGAGCCTCATCAAGCGGATCGAATCTGGGCTATACCAGCCAAAAACTTCACGATACTATCAAAGGACGGGTTGAAGCGTATCGTGCCGAAAACAATCTAAGTACATCACAAAAAGTACCTATGGATGCGGTAACAGCAAGCGGAAGCGGTCTTGATCCTCATATCACACTGAAGAATGCAACCATTCAGGCTAAACGGATAGCCGCGTCGCGTGGGATTGAAGAGTCCAAGGTGATCGATCTCATTCATAAAAACGTCCAAAAGCCTTATTGGGGTATTATAGGGGAAGAGAAAATCAATGTCGTAACCTTAAATCTAACACTAGACAGAGAATTTGGAAAAGTTAAAATCTAAGGCCGAAAGGCTCCTCGAAGAAGTTCAACAAGCCGAAGAGGGAAATTTTATCCTCTATCTCGGTGCTGCTGCCGGAGTCGGTAAGACCTTTGCGATGCTCTCCAGAGCTCGCCAACTCCAACAAAGCGGAATCGATGTTGTCGTCGGGTATCTTGAAGCACACGGACGGGAGGAAACCGAATCCCTCGCCGAAGATCTTGAAATTATCCCTACCAAAAAGATCCGTTACGGCGGAGCGGAGTTTGGTGAAGTCGATATCGATGCGATCCTCAAACGCGATCCCGAAGTGGTATTGATCGACGAACTCGCCCACACCAATACAATGGGTTCCAAATACGAAAAACGATACCAAGACGTCCTCGAAATACTCTCTCACGGGATCGATGTGATCGCGACGATGAATATCCAGCATATCGAGAGTCTAAACGACATCGTATACTCTCTCACTAACGTACGGGTAATCGAAACAGTCCCCGATAGTATACTCGAACGTGTGGACAGCTTCCGTCTCATCGACACCCCTCCAGATGAGCTGATTGATCGGCTTAAAAACGGCAAAATTTACCCGCAAGAGCGGATCGAATCGGCACTGAAGAACTTTTTTACCGAACAAAATCTAAGCAAACTGCGCGAACTTTCCTTGCGTAAAGCAGCACTCAAAGTAAGTGATGAACTAAATGAGTATTCGGTGGCCAAACGTGACGGCAGAAGAGCCCAGACCAATACGGTAATGGTCTGTATCGATCACCATGAGGAGTCAATGGATGCAGTACGCTATGCTAAACGGCTCAGTGATTCCCTAAAAGCCGATCTAATCGCCCTCCAAATTACCTCCGATGCTCCCGGCAATGCCCAAAAAAGTACTCAAATACGTAAACACATCCGTCTTGCTGAGCGGCTTGGAGCGACCGTCATCTCGAAAATCGCGGGAGACAAAACCGATGCCGTGATCGAATCGATCGAAGAATACGGCATAACAGAACTCGTAATGACACGTCCAAAAAGCCGCTTTTTCGGATTGCTGTTTCCCAATCTGACGAAAAGCGTTATGGATCGCAAACCCACCTGTATAATCGATGTCGTTCCGTTTGAGAAAAAACATCCTGATTTGCTGGAGCAGTTAAATCTGTTTTCCGACATACCGGATAACTTTCGATTGTACGGACAATCGTTGGGTATTCTTTTGGTTCTTACCGGGTTTACTTTCCTAGGTAGAGAGGGTCTCGGAGTTGTCAATATCGCGCTTCTCTATCTTTTAGTGACCCTTTTTACGGCGGTACGGTACGGTGTTGCCTATTCTTTTCTTACCGCATTGGTCGGGGTATTATTATTCGATTTTCTCTTTATCGAACCCTACTACAGTTTCAGTGTCAGTGACCTGCGCTATACCCTATCTTTCATCATCTTTTTGATCGTCGGCTACACGGCAGGGAAACTTTCCGATGGGATCAAAGCCAAAAATAAAGCGATCAAAACCGAAGAGACCCGTTTTCGACGCCTCTATGAACTGAGCACCGGATTGGGAGATTTTGAAAACGAGACGGATGCTTCAACGTTTGCCGTAAAAAAACTTCATACCATTTTCGAGTCAAAAACAATGGTGCTGATTCCTGATGAAACAAATAACCTCCAAGTCGTCGCGGCGATCATAAACGGAGAGATGCTAAGTCGTGAAGAATGTCAGTACTATCGCATCACGTCCAATGATCAAGCGTGCGCACAATGGGTTTACCGTAACGGTGAAAGTGCCGGAAAATTCACCAATACCCTACCTAACGTCGAAATGACCTTTTTCCCTTCCAAAGCGTTTGATCAAACAGTAGCCATCGTTGCAGTTGAATTACCGCTGCTGGATGCTCCGACGTATGAGCTCCTCTCGGCATTTATGAATACACTGGCGGTATCGTTATGGCGTTTCGGACTTTTTCGCCAAAATCAACATATCAAGCTGGTGGAGGCTTCTGAAAAACTAACCTCGGTACTCTTTAATTCGGTTTATCATGAGCTTAAAACCCCTTTGGCTGCGATTTTAGGATCGGTGAGTACGATCAACAGTCCTGAGGTTACTATCTCTGATACCTCCGAAAAACAGTTATTGGAAAATATCGAAGAGAGTGCTGTAGAGATGGAGCGGATACTTAAAAATCTCCTCGATTTCGCACGGCTGGAAAACGGTTTAATCCATTTGAAAAAAGATTGGTGTGATGTCGACGATATCTTCGCAAGCGCTTATCAAAAAGCTCTCAAACAGCATCCGCGCGAAGATGTAACCTTTAACTTCGATGTCGATTCACCGCCGATCAAAGGGGATTTTTCGTTGCTGGAACAGGCGATGCTCAATCTCTTCGATAATGCGTTAAAATATTCAAAAGCAGGAGAAGTGAAAGTTCACGCCATAAAACGGGGACCTAACCTCGTGATTAGTGTTAGCAATCCCAGTGATATTGACAGCTCAGAACTCTCAAATATTTTCGATAAGTTTTATCGGGCAGAAACCTCGGCGAAAGTCAAAGGTTCCGGTTTAGGACTCTCCATCATTAAAGGGATTGTACAGGCGCATAAGGGGAATATTAACGCAACAAAACGCTACGGTGAATTTGTACTCACGATTACCCTTCCGATCGAGTCCAATACTATGCAAATGAATTCGTAAAAGGAGTAAATATGGGAGCTATTTTATTGGTCGAAGACGACAGCGGAATCCAAAAAATGCTGACCATCTCTTTGGAGGCGGCAGGGTATGAACTCATCAAAGCGGGTTCGGTTAAATCAGGTCTCGTAGCACTCTCCCAAAACCCGATTTCTTTAGTACTTCTTGATCTTGGTCTTCCCGATGGAGACGGTAAAAAATTCATTAAAGAAGCTAAGATATTCAGTGATGTACCGATTATAGTCGTCAGTGCACGTGATATCGAATCTGAAAAAATTGAAGCATTAGAGATGGGGGCGGACGACTATCTCACTAAACCCTTTAGCATTGGCGAGCTAATCGCACGGATAAAAGCACTCTCCCGTCGTGTCAAAGAAAAAAATGAGTCGATGCAAAATGAGATTACTATCGGAAAGCTCTCCATCAACCTCGTGAATAAAACCGTTACGAATGATTCCAAAGCGGTAAAGCTGACGAAAAAAGAGTTTGAGCTTTTAGCGCTGTTCGCAAAAAATAGAGGGAAAGTATTGACCCATACCTTTGTATTAGAAAATGTATGGGGCAGAGGATATGGAAAAGAGACCCACTATCTGCGTGTCTTTATGGCGCAGCTTCGCAAAAAAATCGAAGAAAATCCTTCGATCCCGCAGTACATTGTTACTGAATCGGGGATGGGTTATCGGATGAATTGATATTTTTTTGATCCTTTTGTAAATTATCCTGAGATTTACCTGATACGAAAAAACCTATAATTTTGTTCTATTACTCGTAGTACAAAAGGATAGGAATGACGCTAAAAGAGCGAATACAAAACGAACTCATGGTGGTTAAATCATTGGGTGCCGTATATGGCGACATCGGTACCAGCCCCATCTATACGTTTGCGGTTATTTTATTGTTTGTCACCCCCTCACCCCATACGATCATCCAAATCCTTTCATTAATCGCTTGGACGCTGATCCTTCTCGTCACCGTTCAATATGCATGGCTCGCTACCAGCCTCTCCAAACGGGGAGAAGGGGGAACCGTCGTGCTGGTACAGTTACTTCTCCCTTACTTAAAAAAAGGGCGTGTTACTCTACTGGTCGTCGCTTTAGGTTATATCGGGATATCACTGCTGATCGGAGATGCCGTTATTACACCGGCGATCAGTATTCTAAGCGCCGTAGAAGGGATCAATTTAATCCCCGGCTATGAGAATACTCCTCAGCTTATCACCCTCCTTATCGCATCAGGAATCGCATTGGCATTGTTTGCGGTACAGAGCAAAGGGATCGAAAATGTCGCCAGTGCATTTGGTCCGATCATGGTAGTGTGGTTTTCGGTCATGGCTCTGGGCGGTGGATATTATCTCATCCACTCTCCTGAGATGCTCACCGCGTTATCTCCGATTCATGCTATCGAGTTTGTTATCGAACACCCCTACATTGCTTTCGTTGTTTTAGCAGATGTCATTTTATGTGCGACGGGTGGTGAGGCACTGTACGCCGATATGGGGCACATGGGGCGTATCCCCATTCTCAAAGGGTGGATTTTTGTTTTTATATCCCTCATCCTGATCTATTTTGGTCAGGGGGCATTTTTGATCGATCAGCACGAAGCGGTTAAAAATCCATTTTTTGAGATGTTTCATGCCCTCATCCCCTCCCTTTATGTTCCCCTATTGATCTTGACGATCATGGCGACGGTTATCGCTTCTCAATCGATGATCAGCGGTGTATTTTCGGTGTTGTATCAGGCGATGACGACAAGAATCTTTCCCCATTTCAACGTTCAATACACCTCCGATGAGATGCGTAGTCAGGTCTATGTCGGATCAATCAACTGGATACTCTTTGTCGGTGTTGTCTCAATGCTCTTTATTTTTGAAGAATCCGCCAAACTCGCCGCCGCGTTTGGCTTGGCCGTTTCGGGAGCCATGAGCATCACCGGTATTTTAATCACCATGATTTTCATGTATCGACGCGATTATTTCAAAATGACGATGGCCATCCTGACGGGGTCTTTAAGCTTTTTATTTTTCGTATCGTGCTGGCTAAAAATTCCCCATGGTGGATACTGGTCGCTGATTTTAGCATCGGTTCCGTTGTTGATCATCGTCATCTATACACAGGGGCAAAAACGGCTTTATGGTTCCTTGCAACCGATCAAAAAAGAAGATTTTTTAGATGAATATTCCAAACGTTATCGTTCCAAAGACCATATCGACGGAACGGCACTCTTTTTCGCACGTCAATGGAACGCGATACCGGCGTACATCGGTAAAACCATGTTTCAAAACGGAATCATCTACGATTATAACGTGATCGTCATGATCAAAACGACACATGAAGCCCATGGAGTCAGCAGTGAAATTTCACCGCTCGGCGAAGGGCTTGATGTGATGAGTATTCATGTAGGCTATATGGAAAAACTGAATGTAGGAGTAATATTGAAAGAAAAAAATATTAATGAACGAACTATTTTTTACGGTGACGAGGAGATAGTATCGAATCGCTTTATATGGAAACTGTACGCGATGATTAAAGATATATCCCCAAGTTTCGTCAGTTTTTACAATTTCCCCCATGAAAAACTCATCGGGGTATCACGCAGAGTAGAGATTTAACCATGAAAACACTATTTTTTACCCTTACGTTGGCTTCAACGTTGGTTTATGGAGGAGATTTCATCGCCAATGCGAAAAATCATACAGTCGTACAAAACAGTACAAAACTGCTATGGCAAGATGATCCATCCTCTGCCGAACGACAAATGAGCTACAAAAGTGCGATGGCGTATTGCGAGACACTTGATTATGCCGATCATACCGACTGGCGTATTCCCTCTGCATCACAATTGCTCTCGATCACAGATACTAGACGAACACCTGCAATTTCAGCGACTTTTTCTCATACGGCATCAGGCTGTTACTGGGTAGAACATCGATCAATGAAAGGGCTTGTCGGAATAATCGATTTCTCCGATGGCATGAAAAAAAGTGTCAATGGATTTGAGCAAACTTGTCATGTCCGATGTGTTCATTCTTTAAAATAATATATTATCCACTTTATAGAATAAGCATCTTGATACTTTCCTGACACGATCTGCGCTACACTTTCCGGATGAAAAAGACACTTTTAATTTATGTGGCATTGATCCTTTTCTTTGGGATTGCCATTGCCGGAATCCTCCATTACGGAACGCTTTTAGAGAACCCTCTATTCTCTGAAGTCATTGCCCCTGCGGCTTCACTCCCGACAACGATTGGCGACACGTTTCTCAAACAGCTCCATCATCCGCTCCCTTTGTTACTGATCCAGTTTATCGTCATCATGATCGTTACACGTCTGTTTGGCTATCTGGTCTCCTTTGTCGCGCAACCCACCGTCGTGGGTGAGATTGTTGCGGGAATTATCCTCGGCCCTTCACTCATGGGCGCATTGTTTCCCGATATGTTTATCACCCTCTTTCCTAAAGAGTCTCTCGGTAATCTCCATCTCATCAGTCAGCTCGGGTTGATCTTTTTTATGTTTGTCGTGGGGATGGAGCTGGATTTCGACAAAATCAAAAAACAATCGAGCACCTCTGTCTTTATCAGCCATGTGAGCATCATCTTCCCTTTTTTCTTAGGGGTAGCATTAGCTTACTGGCTCTATCCGATCTTCGCACCCAAAAACATCACATTTAGCCCTTTTGCCCTTTTTATCGGTATTGCAATGAGTATTACCGCTTTTCCCGTACTGGCGCGGATTATCAAAGAAAAAAACCTCACTGATACCCGTTACGGGTCAATGGCGATCACCTGTGCCGCCGCCGATGACATAACAGCGTGGTATATTTTGGCTCTGATTATCGCCATTTCTATTTCAGGATCGCTTAGTTCTTCCATTGTATTATTGTTCCTCATTGCTTTGTATGTCGTTATCATGTTTTACGTCATACGCCCCCTTTTCGCTAAAATCGGACAGGCGCAAAGTGAACGGCTCAGCATGAACGGGATGTCATTTATTATCGTCTTGCTCCTTCTCTCCTCTCTTGCCACCGAAGCGATAGGGGTACATGCGCTCTTCGGTGCATTCATGGCGGGGGCGATGATGCCCTCATCTGCAGTGTCGAGACTCAAAGAGCTCATTGCACCCCGCTTGGAATATGTCAGCCTTTTAGTATTATTGCCCCTCTTTTTCGCGCTCACAGGTCTACGTAGTGAAATCGGCTTACTCAACAGTGTAGATGCATGGCTGATCTGTGGCGGAATCATCGTCCTTGCAGTGTTCGGTAAACTCTTCGGAAGCGCCCTTGCCTCCAAATACATGGGATTTAGCTGGCGCGACTCGCTTGCTCTGGGGATACTCATGAACACACGGGGGCTCATGGAACTGGTCGTCCTCAACATCGGATATGAGATGGGGATACTTTCCACTGAGCTCTTTACGATGTTTGTCGTCATGGCACTGGCAACAACCATTATGACCGGACCGTTTCTAAATCTCATCACCCGTGGATTCAAAGAGAACAAAGTCGTCGAAACGATGCAAAAGAGTTTGATCGATCTCCTCTCTCACGAACTGCGAACCCCTCTCACCCTGATACGGGGAGCCGCCGGTAATTTAGCCAATCCACGATTCACCCTCGAAGAGAAAGATAAAAACGAGATGGTTCAAACCATCGTCGATGGGTCACGCCGCATGGAAAAAGTGATCGATAATTTGCTGGTCAATGCACGGTTTCGTGAAGGAAAAACGCCTCTCAATAAAACGATGCTGCGCTTGGATGATGTGGTCTCTTCCGCACTCTCCATAGCTGAAAATGATTGGAAACGACAGGCTAAACTCTCTTTTTCACCCGATATCCCCCCCCTCAATGCCGATATCGCCTTACTTCATCTCGCTATCGGAAATCTGCTCGATAATGCGTTTAAGTACGGTCATGAAGTAAGCGTCGAAATCACCTCCGCATTTAATGAAATCACTTTGCTTATCTGCAACAACGGCGATCTCCCCTCTGCCGATACTATTGCCACCCTCGGAAATACACCGGGGAGGCTTGATAATGCGATGGGCAAACCGGGTTCAGGGATCGGATTGCGGCTGTCCCAAAACATCATCGAAGTGCATGGCGGAATGTTGGTTATCACATTGGAAAACGATCGTTTTTGTGTTCGCGTAACCCTTAGGAGTGAGTTATGACGCCGCGCATTTTAATTGTGGATGATGACCCCTCCATCCGCCGTTTATTGGCTATGACCCTTGCTTTCGGAGGCTTTATGACTACGATGGCATCAACGGCGAAAGAGGGGTTGAAAAAAGGAGCCGATGAGCATTTTCATTTGATTTTGCTCGATTTGGGATTGCCGGACATGAGCGGAGTAAAATTTTTGGAACGCTATCGAGCGGATGCGCAAACCCCCGTCATTGTCGTCTCGGCGATCCATGATGAATCGGATAAAATAGCCGCTCTCAATGCCGGAGCGGATGACTATGTCACCAAACCTTTTAACGCCGAGGAACTGATCGCCCGTATAAAAGCAAACTTACGTCGTATTCCTCCTGCACCGGAATCCTCCCTATTGGTTGTCGGAGAGATGCGTATGGATGTTGCCAATAGAATTGTCACGATAGGGGATGAATTTATCAAATTGACCCCAAAAGAGTTCAAACTTCTTCGTATTTTTATGGAAAATCAGGGCAAAGCACTGACACACTCATGGCTTCTAAAAGTAATATGGGGAGTCGGATATCAGCATGAGACCCATTATCTGCGTGTTTTTATCAATCAGTTACGTCAAAAAATCGAAACGGATACGGCACGTCCTAAATGGATTATTACCGAAATGGGAATCGGATATCGATTTGTCGGATAGTGAATTTTCAACTAACGACCCGATTTCTTCCGCCCTCTTTAGCAGTATAAAGCTTTTCATCGACACGTTTGAGAAGCTGATCGCTGCTCTCCCCTTCATTCCACCGCGCAACACCGATCGAACATGTAATTTGTTTAACAACGGGTTCAAAATCGGTTTCAGCCACCTTAGCGCGAAGAGTTTCTGCCAGCTTTAGCGCTGAAGAAAGCTCGCTGTCCGGAAGCAAAATGACGAACTCTTCCCCTCCCCATCGGGCTATCACATCGCTTTTACGAATCCCCGCACTCAACGTGTTGGCTAACTTTTTCAAGACTTCATCACCGATTAAATGGCCGTAGGTATCATTCACCTCTTTAAAAAAATCAATGTCGATAAGAAGAATCGATAAAGTACGTCCATATCTTTGAGCCAAGCTGATCGAATGTTCCAATACATTATCGAATTGAAACCGGTTGGCGACTTGTGTCAAAACATCCTGTGTCGCCAATTGATTGAGCTTTGTAATATCGGTGAAGACGACAACGTGGCGTATTTCACCCGCGTATTCCATCCGCTTTGCGTGTACGGTGAAAATGGAGGTCTTCTCTCCGACGGTCATTTTTACTTTCTGCTCTTTCATATCGTATTGAATCAGATAATCGGTCCACAGCAGGCCGTCAATTTTCGGCTGCAGATATTCATCCGATTCACCCGATTCAAAAAAATCACAGATACAGGAATGATTATCTCTAAATGTATCCAAGGAGTGATATCCGAAATAATCATAAAATGCTTGATTTGCGAATATCAGTGCTTTACCGTCCGTCACTACAACTATATTTTTTTGGGAATCGAGAATCGTTTTAATATACCGTTCCTGCAAATTTACTTTTTTGATCAGTCCTCCGAATGTATATTCGATCAATCCCCAAAGTACAATCAGCATAATCGCAGTTACCGTTAGAGAATCAATGATGGTATCTACTGTATTCTGACTTACCCCTGTAACATCATTTATGGCAATGATCATCCCTAAATTTCGATTTTTTGCATCTTTTAAGAATAAGGGATTAATTTCATAGGACTTAGCCTCTAAATCAATATGACGGGGTTCCAAAGAGGGATTATTAAAACTATAAAGGCTCATTAATTCTTTACGTTCGTTCACAACATTGCTGAAATAATATTGACCGATTCCATCGGAATATTTTTTCTTATCCGCTGCACCGAACCAATTCTTATGAATCAGCACCACACTGTCTGAACCGGTCAAATGCTTAATCCGATCTACAAAATAACCGCTGTCTACACCGTATTCTAACGCACCGATGTACTCCCCGTGATCAAAAATAGGCATTATGACCCGAAATGCTATCCCCCCGAGCCCCCCTTCAAATCCGGTAACCATTTTATGCTCTGTATGAATCTCACGAAGCATCGACCGCTTTGCGGCAATATCGTCACCGAATTTTTCTTTAAGATGGACGCGTAGAACGGAACGTCCGTCCGGAGCATGAAATTGCATGATTATAAGATGAGGGTTCTCTTCGCGCAAAGCATTGTAACGGGGGAGAACGGCGCGATACAGTGCCTCGCTGTCACGTCTCTTCATCGCGTCCATGACACCTTCTGTCTTCATGGTCACACGTGTCCGAAAACGGTAGAGCTGTTCGGTATCTGCGACAATAGTATCAAACGCCAATTTGATATTCTCAGACGAGCGTTCGGTTCGTTCTTGTATATAACGTCTTTCCTGAGAAATATGGTAGAAAGTTAACGTTGCTGACGTCACGATTACAATGAAAGCGATAATTAACTGGGCACGTAGTTTTAAATTCATTTAACTTCTATCGATGTTTTTCTTATTCTATCTATATTTTTATCAAATGTATCTATTGCAAAACACTATTAAGCGAGTAATGTTAAGCAACAACACGATTACGCCCGCTGTGTTTGGCACGATAAAGGTTTTCATCGGCTCTTTGCAATAAATCGTCCGCTTCTTCAATCGTATTAAATTCGGCCACACCGATGGAGCAGGTAATATTTCCAACCGATTCAAACGAATTTACTTCAATTCTCTGACGCAGTGCTTCAGCCATCGTAACGGCTGAGGATAGTGCGGTATCCGGAAGAAGGATAATAAATTCTTCTCCTCCCCACCGGGCGACTATATCACTTTGGCGAATCTGTTGTCGCAACAGACTGCTGAACGATTTAAGCGCTTCATCTCCTACCAAATGGCCGAAATGGTCATTAATCAATTTAAAATGGTCGATATCGACTAACAGCACCGAAAGAGTTCTTCCATAGCGCTTAGACACCGAAATCGAATGCCCCAGCATCTTATCGAATTCAAACCGGTTGGTCACCTGAGTCAGCATATCGACCGTTGCCAAATTGTTCAGGTTCGTAATATCGCTTAATACAACAACCTGTCGAGAGACATTTTCATACTCTATCTTTTGCACATCCACTGTAAATATCGATGTTTTGCCGTTTCTGGTGATTTTCGCTTTATGCTCAGTCTCTTTATGCGCCGAAATGTATTCGTTCCAGCTCATCCCCTCCATCTTCGGCTGCAGATAGTTTTCACTCTCCGTCGTTTCAAACAATTCAGAAATACAACGGTGTTTTTGCGTAAACTCCTCTAAAGTGCGATAGTGAAGATAGTTAAAAAAAGCGGTATTGACATAGACTATTTCTCCATCATCGATGACAATGATAATGCTCTTTTGAGAATTCAAAATGGTTGATATGTATTTATCTTGATAGCTGATTTTTTTGGTCAATCGGGCAAACGCGTATTCAATAATGCCCAATAGCATTATAATAATCATGAACGTAACCACTATACTTTGAATAATAATCTGCAATTTTTCTTGATAGCCCATCGTCACATCGTTAAACGATAAAAAGAGGCCGATCGGTTTTCCTTCATTGCCGACTAAATGCATCGGAATAACATCATAGTTTTTTCCGTTATGATGGATAATACGCTGATTGAGTGCGGGGTTATCTTTTACGAAGGCTTCGATCAAAGGGCGTTGGACCGGATTTAAATGGGCAAAACGGTATCCGCTGTACCCTGCCTGATACTTTTGAGAATCGGCGGCAGCCATACGGCTCTCATGCAGCATAAACAGCGTATCCATTTTGGTTGTCTGAACAAGCTTATTGATAATGAAATCAGGATCGACTCCAAATTCTACGGCACCGATGTATTGTTTATTCTCGACAAAAGGGACGATAATACGATAGGCAATCCCCTCAATACCCCCTTCAAATCCGGCATACAAGGTTTGTGTATCATGTGTCAATCGTACCATAGGACGCCGTGATGCGATATCGTCTCCAAATACCTCTTTCCGATGCATGCGGAGGATTGAGTGTCCATCGGGCGCATGAAACTGCATAATCATGAGGTTAGGATTTTCTTCACGAAGGGTTGTATATCGTGGGAGGGTTAATGCATACAGTTTTTCCGTGTCGCGGACCATCATGGCCTTTTTAATCCCGTATGAACGAAGATTTGCATACGCACGATGCGTGTAAAAATCTTCTAAATCTTTGCGAACGGAATCGTAAATCGTTTTGATATTTTGAGAAGAGGTGAGCGCTTTTTCAGTCGCAATTTTATCTTCGTGATAAAGAAACGACACCGTTAAAATCGACGAGACTAAAAGAATAAGAAAGGTAACAAATAGTTGAATACGACGTTTAAAACTCACATTTACCCTTCATTACAATGGATGCTAAATCATCATCGGCTCATCTGTCGGCTCAATCTCTTCGAAATCGATGACAATCTGATCTAATATTTTTTGTGTTTTTTTGATTTTAGCGATATATTCATCAAAAATTTCTTTGGACGCGGGAAAAGTTTCGGAAAGTTCCTGATAGATCAAAATACGTCCTCCGAAATGACGGTTGAACTCATCAAATGCTTTGCGCAAATATTCCTTCGATGTTGTGTGGCGGAAAAGTGCTTTGATCATTTTTTTACGCTCTTTGATCGGAATCGATTCATCGATCGCTTCGGCTACCCGCTTAATATCGAGACGAGAAAAATAGGCTCCGCTGTGATACGGAGCTAACAGTTTGTCGGCCAATTCATCGACAAAACTCGGTACCGGTTCGTTGTCCTGATCATTTTCATTGGTTTCACTCTCACAGCTTCCGCTATCGCATTTTTCCCGTACAAATTCATCAAACTCGGCCTTAAGGTCGCTAAAATCATTTGCTTTCATCTTTTTTCTCCTGTAGTTAAATCATAAAAATAGTGACATAAGCTGCGCATTGCAATATCGTCTTTAAAGTTCTCACTTTCGGCATATTTATCCAATGCCCTCGGCATGATCAAATCACCGTAAAGCTGATTATTCTCAATCCAAATCAAATCGACAATCCCCTCTTCTTCCGCACTATCTGAAACAGCATCAACCAATGCGGCCGCATCCTCTTGATACTCTGTTGCGATTATCGCACCGCTAAGTTTTGAATAGCGCATTTGTGATAAAGTAAATACGATGTCATCCGGCCGAATATTCATCGGTATGACCATCGCATTGATTCCGGAACCTTTAAACAATTTATTTACTGCCGACGAAAATCGGCTGCTATGTGCTTCTTCGGCTATAAATCCGAAGAGTTTGGTCTCGGATGTTATTGAGTTATCATTGTTCATCATTTATTTAATCCCCATAATTCTAATGCTTCTTCCTCTTCGTTCCGACAGCGGCGACATATTTTTTCACCCCCAACCGAGCTAAAAAGAGCATCACACTCATCGCATCGACGCACTGAATAGGTGATGAGATTCTGCACTGCAGGTTCAAACCACTCAGCGAGATTATACGAGGTTGAAACACCGATCGCATCACTTTCACACACGTCATGGCACAAGTGGCATTTGACGCATAAAAACGGATCGAAATCGATTTTAGAATTACGCATGTCGGAAGTGAGTGCCGCCGTAGGGCAAATGCGATAACACATCTGACATGCACTACATTTGGCTTCATCCATGATTTTCTGAGACGTAAAAGAGATCATAGAAGCATCGACGACATGGAACCGGGATGGTTTTTCTACCCTCTTCAATGCCGTAAAAAATAGTTTGCGGCGATCGGTGATTTTTTTCGTCCTAAGCGCTTGGGTATGAGAGCTGTCAATACTCGCTTCGATAAACTCGTCGGTCGTACTTTGTACCTCTTTTTCAAAATCGTGTTTGGCTTTTGCAATCCCGCGCAGGTGGAACGTTTTAAAAAAATCTCTCCGATCTTTTGGCTCGTCCGCCTCAGTGCTACGGAAGGAAATCTCTTCACACACGACTCTCTTATCAACCTCTATCGCTTCGAGGAGATAATTCGCACTCTGAATTCTCCCCTCCATCACCTCAAGCACCTTATCACCGATGTCACAACTGCTGCAATGTCCGGTATCCAGAACCACCCCTTTAAGGCTGCACAACGAAATTAAATGTTCGACAGAGAGCGCGGCGATACAGGGGACGTTCTTTTGGCACGAAACAACACTCTCTTCATCGCTAAGAAATGAAAAGAAAAACTCTGTGGGACTAAAATCATCCAAAGCAAGCGCTTCACTCGGGCATACGCTCACACACCCCGCACATCCGACACAAAGTGATTGATTGATAGAGGGGAGCCTTCCGATGAGTGTTATCGCACTCGTCGGACAGCTATCACTGCAGTGTGAACAGAGAGAATTGACACTGAGAGCGCGGACGCATCGTGCAGGTGATAGCTCTAATAGACTCACGCCACTACCAAAGCACTCAATGTTTCGTTATCGGAGAGGATAAATTCCAATGCCATCTCTGCCGTATCATAATAGAGCGGCGTACGGGACTCATATTTCATATTGATCAGATACATCGGTGCCCATTTCAATAAATGGGAATTTAAAAAATTATGCTGAACACTGATCAGTTCTTGTACCGCTTCGTGATCCGCTTCTTCGAGTGCATTGAGCTGTGCTTCGCACAAATGGTGCATAAACTCCATCTCGATACCGATATGATCCGAAGAAACGACCCGTGCTACCTCATAATCGACAAGAAAATCATAAGCACTGTAAATGTCCGTCACCGGATTGGCACCGCCTGTTTCGATCATTTGGTCAGGGCGTGTATAGAAGGTTTCATACGGAACCAGATGGAGCAGTGAGAGATTGGTAAAATCAGGATTCAAATACTCTTCCAAAAGTTGTTGCGCTTCGATATTTTTACGAGGTTCCCAATCACGCCAATGGGGCATAAATTCTAAAACCGTTTCGTCACTGCGTAGAATTTCCAAACGCTCAACATCCAACTCTTGAAGCAATATTCGTGATAATAACGCATATAAATTACTGCGTGCGATAATTTCATCCATTCGTAAAAACCTTTAATAAAAGTAGCGTGATTGTAGCTTATGTGGCTGAAAAGCGCCTAATGCATGTAGGTTACAAGAGGGTATCAAGTCTTACGACTTGATACTGACATCGTAGACCGATGGATCGAGATTGACCCACGGACGTTTGATATGGCGAGGACGTCGAAGGGTTGAATTTGCATCCAATCCGCGAGACAATTGATCTCTCCATGCTTGATAAACTTTAAAGTTGTTATCGTAGTTTACGAAAATATCTCCAATTTTATCTCCCGCTTGTGCCGGTTCTAGAAGAACTTTATGGTGCCAGCAGTGCATACCCGAAACCGGGTCCGGATGCGGAGCCGCAACGGCATTTTGCCATGAACCGCTCAAACCGTCCCACCAGATATTACCGGAATCACGATTGTATTCGCCGAAACGTTCCGTGTGGAAAGGTTTGATCCCCTCAACGTATTTGAGTTTACCGACTTTTCCGTCCATTTGGATCTCTGCAACCGGAACCCCGAAACTGTTAAGCCCCGTAGTCCCCTCATAATCATCAATGATACTTTGTCCGCCTGCTTTACCGACATTTGCCGGAGATTCAGCAAGGAACTCTTTGTTGTTCAAATCTCGAGGTGCCACGCCTGGGGCTACTTTACCGTCACTTACACCGTTTGGAATCGTAACCGCATTGGTCAGTTTCCAGCGTCCGCCATGGTGAGAACACGCTAACGTTCCCGGAAGAACACCCTCGGTCGGAACCGCCATAGCAACGAAATGTCCGCTTTCGAGTCCTGAGACCGTATCGACAATTTTGACACGAATAGCATCACCGCGCTTGAATCCGAGACGCTGTGCATCTTTTGTCGAAATCCAGATCGGGTCATGATTTTGGCTGATCTCCATAAGGTGTTTCGAGTTTGCTGAACGGGTGTGAATGTTATACGGCAAACGGAAAACGGTATTCAGAGCAAATGAGTTCTCCTCTTTCATATACATATGATTGACATGCGAAACGATGTGGAGCATCTCCCCTTTTTCTTTGTCGTTACGCGGATAGAACGGCATTGCGTACTCTCTCCACTTCCAATCGGTTGCCCACTGAGTATAGAACTCTAACTTTTTAGAAAGTGTTGCAAACCCTTCCATTTTTTTACCGTCGATTTCAACACCGATTTTTTTCTCTTTACCGTTGTGATCTTGTGCAGAGATAATACCGCCTGCACCGACACTCATCGTGGAAGCGGCAAATTTATGACCGTGTGAAATAACTTCGCCCTCTTCCATTTTTAGTTCGCGTTCCATTGCATGGTAGATTTTATCCTCTTCCATCCATACCCCGTGATCACGTAGATACGAATAAACCGGGAACTCTTCATTCATATAGCGAGGATCATTCGTTGCCGTCTCTTTGAGTTTCGGCAAATTGTCTCCGAACGCCGCATCGTACCATTCGGCAATCGTAACGGTTTTACCCGGATGACGTTTGGACTCCCACATTTTTTTGATTCCGAGAGAGCCGTCCGGATCAATGAAATCGGTACAAAGCTGGAACCAGAACTCATTCTCTTCCCACACTTCACCCAGACCCGCTTTGATGTGCGCTTCGAGAGTTGCACGGGCAGGATTTTTAGCTTTCCAGCCCGATTTTTCCAGTGCTACGCGCAATACCGGCTGACGGAATGTTGTCCAACGAGCCGGGAAAGTTGCTTCCGAGTGTTGGTCATGGCGCTCACCCGCAAGCCCGACAGGGAGAACATAGTCCATGTACCAGTTGGTCTCTGACCATACCGGTGAGAGATTCATCGTAAGTTCCATAATCTCTTCATTTTTCAACACTTCTATCCAGCGGAACCCGTCCGGATTGATCCAAACCGGGTTATACATACGAGGAATATAGACTGCCAATTTACTTGGAACCGTCAATCCGCGATCGTTCCATTTTTTCTGCCATGCCTTATCGCTCAGGAGGTGTGGAAGAAGATAAGAAAGTTCATAGGTCGATAACGGCCATTCCGGTGGCCAAGTAAGCTCGTTCCATGCTTGTACCTTCGGTACATCGGCACCCGAAACCCCTTGACCGACGGTTGCACTCCCCCCTTTACCGGAGACGGATATAACGTGCCAGTGGTGGAAGAAAGTTCCCCCTTCAGTCCCGATCGCACCGCGAAGACCGATCGCAAAATAGGCCGCACGACCGCTCATCCATCCACCGCGGTTACCCGCAGCCGTTGCACGCCAGATATAGGTAGAGATCGCATCTCCTGCCCAGATAAACATATCATACAGTTGTTCAAGTTTATACGCCGGAACATGAGTCTCTTTGACCGCATATTCCAATGTATACGGAGAATACATATCTTTTAGAAGCTCAAGATAGCTCTCAAAGTCACGTCCTGCTGGGAGTTTGGAAATTTGCCCTTTTTCAATCATAAAATTGAGGTGCTCGGAATCGTTCATCAACGTTTCCCAGTTGAACCATTTTTTTACGAATTTTTTGTCTACCATATTTTCATTCAAAATACGGTTGGCTAAGTAAAGGTAAATCGCCGTTTCCGTCCCCGGCCATGCTGCGATCCAAAGATCAGACATCCCTGCCGAGTTTGACATACGAGGATCCATTACGACCATCTTTGCCCCTTTTTTACGGGCATCGGCGATAAACGCTGCCGATTGGGCAAAATAGTGCCCTGCATCGGCGGCATGCGATGAGTTCAAGAAAATGAGTTTCGCATTCGCCCAGTCCGGACTCGTACGGTCATCATTCGCTGTCCAAATCGTAGGAGTACGTCCGTTGGATGAACAGATATTCGTATGGGAATTGTACGAATCCAGCCCCAATGTTTCCCAAATTTGAGGGACGAAACCGTTTTCATTCGGACGTCCGACATGATACATAACCGATTTTTTCGAAAGGAGATCCCCTTTACGGATCGTATCGGCCATCTTTTTACCGATAGTCCCCATCGCTTCATCCCACGTCGTACGGATCCATTTACCCTCACCCCGTTTTGAACCCGGTGCACGTTTCAATGGGAACGGGATACGATCCGGATCGTACATTTGCGATTGAACCGCGTACCCTTTGGCACAGTTACGGCCGCGTGAACCCGGGTGAAGCGGGTTACCCATGTATTTCTTAACCGTGAATGTTTTCTTGTCAACCCAAGCGGTCAATCCGCATGACGCTTCACAGTTCGAACACGCCGTCGGAACGATCATATAGTCATTAACATAGATACCGTCCGGATTATTTTCGCTTTGTACCCCGTGACGATCGATACCGCCCCGTTTCCAATCTACTCCGTCAAGTTCCTGAAATTGTCCCCATTGATCCAGCGGTGGATAGAAGGACAAAGTATCAGGGGTATTGGTAAATTTACTTGCTTTTACCGATTCAGCGGCGGCATCGGTCGTAAATACACCTTTAGCAATTGCGGCACCCGCTACGGTAAGTGCAGTGCCTTTTAAAAATGTTCTTCTGCTTTCTAAATACATCATAATTAATCCTCTTTAGCTCATATTTAACAATTGGGGAATAACGAGCCAAACATGTTTGCTCACCCACAAACCGATCAATGCCGACACTGCGGCAATTTTCAGTAAATAATACGATTGGTTTTTAATACTCAAGCATACAAGGATCATCGGCACGATAAACGCCATAACCTGACCGATCCAGAACATGACTGTGTACTCGCCGCCTTTAACGTAATGCAAGACCGCAGCAACCTCTTCGGCTTTCATTCCGCCGAAAATAAGCTCCGCCATATAGAGGATAAATGCCGCTGCCGCTGCTAGACCCAAAATAATCGCAAGATCTTTTTTAATCGTATCGGAAAATTTGTTTCCGCCCAAAAGGATCATTGCCGAAGTTCCGGCTAACAATGCGGCTAAAATCATTTGCGCCGATTCGGTCGGCATTTGCCACAATTCACGCGCCGTCGATTGTGCCATCAGCCCCGCCGTATACAACGTTACCGGAACGGCAAGAAGGACGGTCCAACCCAGCAATTTGTCATACATCGCTTCATCTTTTTTCATATAAATGAAGTACGCCATAGCGAGGAGCAATCCTACGAAACCTGTCGCCATCCATGCACCGATCGTAATCGCCGATGTCAAATGAGGATAGAAGAAAATGTGCCAGAAACGGAACATTTGGTGCAAATCGATAACGGTAAAGAATAAGAAGATATGAATAAATACAATTGAAATTGCAACGACCGGAAAACGGATAAACCCTGTTTGTTCCGGATATTTTTTCAATAAGAAAAAGGCTAGGAAAATAATACCGGTTCCGATACTTTTCGCCCACATATTCATCGTGATGATCCAACCCCATACGATTCCCGGAAGAGCAACGTCAAGAGTTACAACCGCGTTTGTTGCCGCTATTGTTTCGTGTACCATTAGTGCCCTCCAATCGGGAGATGTTTAAGATTATTAAAGAGGTTGTGACCTTCACCGCGGAACGATGCCAGAGGATTCAACGTCACATTTCCGCCGCCTACATAGAAGTGGTGCGGATCAGTCCCTTTTTCCGGTTTGCGAACTTGGACATTTCCTTGATGCTGTTGAATGTATTTGCTGATATTCGAGGTCGGATCATCCAAGTCACCGAAGATATTCGCTTCTACCGGACACGCTACGACACATGAGGGCATCATTGCACTCGCGACACGGTGAGCACAATAAGTACATTTATCGGCTGTTTGTGTTTGAGGATCGATATAAATCGCACCGTATGGGCATGCCATAACACATCCCGCACATCCGATACAGCGTTCTTTATCAATATTAACGATACCGTTCTCAATATAGTGAAGCGCACTTACCGGACAAATGCGTTCACACGGCGCATTGGCACAGTGGTTACAGCGAAGCGGCGTAAACGTCCGTTTCGTTTCAGGAAATGTTCCCACATCGACATATTTAACACGTAGACGCCATGTAGAAAGGGGAACTTCATTTTCCACTTTACACGCGATCTCACAGCCCTTACATCCCATGCAGAGATGAAGGTCTACCAAGAAACCCAATTGCATATATTCTCCTTATTCCTGATTCACGTTTAAGATTTTCAAATCATAAATAAAATGAATAATCTTTATTTGATGCCGTGATTACAGGCTTTTGACGGCATTACTGCTGGGTTCATGTTAACTAAATTTTGGTTAACTGATACTAAATGTAAACCATTTTTGCGATAACTTTTTGATATGTTACGGAATGTAAAATAAACTCTCAGATTTAGAGAGTTTATTAAAGGAAAGAGTTTTAATAGTCCAAACGGCAGCGGACAGAAGCTTCGTGCGCACCAAGACCTTCGGTATGGGCAATGAGAGCACACGCTTCGCCGATTTCGTTGATCGCTTGGCGGGAAAAGGAGATAATAGAAGATTTTTTCATAAAGTTCTCGACACCCAGCGGAGAGTAGAACTTCGCCGTCCCTCCGGTCGGGAGAGTATGATTCGGTCCGGCAACATAATCACCGATTGCTTCGGGAGTATAGTGTCCCAAGAAAATCGCACCGGCATGTTTGATCGAAGGGAGCAATGCGAAAGGGTTATCCGTCGCTACTTCCAAATGCTCCGGCGCAATCTCATTCATAAGTTTTACCGCTTCTTCCATCGACGATGTCACGATGATAGCGGCACGCTCGTCGATCGATTTGCGGGCGATCTCCTCTCGCGGAAGCTTTTTCAGCCAAATCTCAATTTCAGCCGCACACGCTTCCGCAAATTTTTGAGACGGCGTGATCAGAATAGAGCTTGCCATCTCATCGTGTTCAGCCTGAGAAAGCAAATCGATAGCGATATGAGACGGATTGGCCGAATCGTCGGCCAATACGCCGATCTCGCTCGGTCCGGCGATCATATCGATATTGACCTCTCCGAATACCATTTTTTTCGCCGTTGCCACGAAAATATTACCCGGTCCCGTAATGACATCGACTTTCGGAATCGTATCCGTCCCGTATGCCATGGCGGCAATCGCACTCGCTCCGCCCACCTTGAACACTTCGGTAACACCGCACAAATGGCATGCCGCCAATAAAAGCCCGTTCGGCTCGTTATCCGGAGTCGGTGTCGTTACGACGATATGTTCCACTCCCGCAACCTGCGCCGGAATTACGTTCATTAAGAGTGAACTCGGATACGCCGCTTTCCCTCCGGGGATATAAAGACCGGCACGATCGACCGGAGTCACTTTTTGCCCCAGGATCGTTCCGTTGGCTTCGGTATCGAACCAGCTTTTCGGAAGCTGTTTTTCGTGATAGGCACGAATACGGTCATACGCCAAATGCAAGGAAGCTTTGAGTGTCGGGTTCAGTGCTTCGTATGCGCGTTTCATGTCTGCCGCGTCAATGCGTAGATCGGCACCGCTTGACGGACTCCATCGGTCAAATTTAGCTATATGGGACATCAACGCGGCATCGCCCTCTGAGCGGATCTCATCGATCAACCCTTTTACGATAGTGGAAACATGTTCCATGTCCATTTTGCCGCGCCCAAGCAGCTCATCAAAAACAGATTTAAAATTGGATTCATTTGTATTAATCAGGGTCATTGATTGTCCTTTTACTTTTGCGTCGAACTTTTTTTATACTCTTGCTTAACGATATCCAGCGCTTTTAGAAAGTCATCACTCTCTACCGCCCCCATAATCGGTTCGAACATCGGCGACTTTCCTTTGATAAACCATGTTGCCGGAGTCCCGTGCGTCATCAAGACGGCGGAACCGTCCCCGCATCGACTACCCCCTCGTACGCAACAAAATCACGATTGACAATCGAAACGACTTTAGGTGTCTTCAACGTTTTTTCTTTTAACACTTCACACCATCGGCAGCCGTTTTTCGTCACAAGTACCATGAGCGGTTTTTTCTCTTTCGCGGCTCGATCAACGGCGGAAACGATATCTTTTTCCCACTTGATGTCTGCTCCAAAGAGTGAAAACGTACACAGAGCCAGTATAAAAATAATTTTTATCATATCACTTCACCTTTTTTAAAATCTCGTTGGCTATTTTCGGGATATCTTTGCCCTCTACATCGATCACTATATCCGCTACTTTTAAATACTGAGGCAGTCTCTCTTCATACAATGCACGTGCGCGTTCAACATCTTGGAACAAAGGGCGTTTACGTAATTTTTTATGGGCATTGTCATGCTCGACAATACGATTGTAAATCGTTTCAAAAGAGGCATTAAGTAGAACTACCGTCCCGATTTTTTTAATATTCGGAACTTTAAAAAAACCGCCTCCCGTAGAGATAAGGGTCCCTTCCACATTTTTTCTCAGCCATCTTGCTACTTTACGTTCAAGCAAGCGAAAGTACTCTTCCCCCTCTTCGGCGAAAATCTTTTTAATACGACGATTTTCCATGCTTTCGATGATGTCATCGGTATCTAAACCGACGAAACGTGATTTTTTGACAATTTCACGGGCGACAGAACCTTTGCCCACACCCATAAAACCGATCAGAATAATGTTTTTCATAAATGCTCTACTGTTAGATTATAATGACGCAATAATATCACGCATTAACTTAGGAGTGCTTCTTGACTCACGTTCAAAACCTCTATTTAAAAGAAGAACCGAGTGAAAACTCGGAACTTTTTTCAACCCTGTTTCAAAACGGTTCTCTAAAAATCGAATCCATCCGTTCTTGGCTGAAAGATCCCGGCGAATACTACAATCAGGAACAGGATGAGTGGGTGCTGCTCCTGAGCGGAGAAGCGAAGCTCGAAATAGACAATCAAACGTTCGACTTACAAAGCGGTGACTACTGCTTTATCCCTAAACATACCTCCCACCGGGTACTTTCAACATCAAAAAATGCCCTATGGCTAGGGGTTTTTAGCTCTTAAACTCGTTAATACGGGCAGAAAGCGATTGAGCTACCTGCATCAACTGCGCAGAATCGTTCTGAATTTGATCGACACTTTTCTGATTTGCTTCGGAAACGGTATTGATTTCCGAAATTTTGTCAATGATCCACTCGATATGTCCCACCACTTCAACCGAATCATTATATGAGCGTTCCGCAACCGTGACGGAGCGTTCCATTTCCAAAGAAGTAGAGGATATTTTGTCCTCAACTTCATTTGAAATGGTCGTCAGATCATTCATATTTCTGGCATTCTCGCCCATTTTATCGCTGACATCATTAATCGATTGAACAATCGTACCGACACTGATTTCAATTTCACTCAAACTTTTCTGGGTACGCTCGGCAAGCTTGCGCACCTCATCGGCTACAACGGCGAATCCGCGCCCGTGTTCACCGGCACGTGCCGCTTCTATGGCCGCATTGAGGGCTAAAAGATTGGTTTGATCGGCGATGTCTTTAATAACACCCAACACATTTTTAACCTGATCCGCATCATGCCGTAACGAGAGGAGCTGGGAAGACATTTCGTGTTCCGTTTCGATGTATCCCTCCACCTCTTCTACCAATTTCGATAATGCGTCTTTCGCAGTCAACAACTCCCCGTTGGCATTAGCCACATTACGCTGTGTTTCTTCCGATACCGCAATCGCGCCGGAGAGAATATCTTTAATCGAATGGCTTTTTTGGGTTGTCGCTTCAACAATGTGACGTTCTTGATCTACACCGTCTGAAATAGTGCGTGTCGCTTCGGTAATGGTGGTAGCGATCATCGAATTTTGACGCCCCAGATCTTTGACTTCATTGACCGTCTCCTGCACCATTGCGACAAAATTATTGACCGCCAGTGCCGCATCGGAAAATTCATCTTTTTTCGACGCATCCAGACGCTTGGTCAAATCTTTGTCTCCGCTGACCAAAGCGCCGATGCGATGACGTAACCCTTCTAACGGGGTTAATACCTCTTTTCCGAAGAATATATTGAGAACAGAGACAAAAATAATAACAACGACACTTAAGGCGATTAATAGAATCGTCTGCGTTTTGTTGATTTCAGCATCATTTTTTTCCAATGAAATGATCAGATCCATAACGCCGATCGCTTCGCCGACTTGAATATTGGTGTGGCAGGCGATACATCGCTCTTCCGCTATAAGCGGCTGCAAAAGCCGGATAGTATGGATGCCGTTCGTATTTTCAATCACTTGGGATTTTTTAGTTTTAAAGACTTCCCGCACCATCGGTTCGTCGCTAAATTTCTCATCCAAACCGAACAAATCGATCACTTCCTGTGATTTTTGCACCTTCAGCTTTTCAATACCGTCAATTTCCTGAGCATGCTTGATCGCTTCATTCACAACAGCCGGGTCCCCGGCGAGCATGCTCCCCGAAAGCGTCTGAAAAATAGATTCACTCAGCATATTCAAAGAACGTTTAGCCGTTTCATTCGAAAAATCATGGAATGTCGTTGTCAAATACCAATAAATCGTCCCCAGTCCCAGAAAACTGAAAAGCAATGTCGTAAAAATGATTTTTGATTTGACGGTATTAAACATATAACAGCCTTTGTTAAAATATATAATCTAAAATACCAAAGCAACTATTGTACCGTATATCGATCTCCTCTATGAGGCAGACTTACAATTTTGTCAGCTGTTTCCATTTTTATCGGCAAATTCATCGGCCGGCGCATCGAAACCGGATCAACTTTACTGACACTGAAATGGAGATGCGGGCCGCTGCTGTATCCCGTATTTCCAGAGTAGCCGATAAGTTCCCCTTTTGCCACTTTTTGACCGATGACGGCAACATTCCCCCCCCGCTTCAAATGGTAATAATTCCCCATGGTCCCGTCATTGTGTTCAATGATCACGTAATTGGCAAATTGCCGATATCCTGGATTTGCCCCCCCGATATTATTTCGCCCCTCCGACCCGACGACAATTCCTTCACGCGCCGCATAAATCGGCGTGCCGACCGGGACGGGGAAATCAACGGCATAAGCCGAGAGCCCTTTATGGGTTGATTCTCCGTTATATCCTTGGGAAACAACCACTTCGCTCCCTTTCAGAAATGGGAGTTTATACAGATAGCTGTCTTGATGGATCGCAAATGCCGATCCTCTGACCCATCCGTAGGATGAACGGTAATTTACGGCCTCTGCAGAGGAGATACGGGAGAGTTCCAATACCCTCTTTTTGCTTCTCCCCGGGATTTCCATAAAAAGGGGGACATTGGTAGAGGGCTTTAAATTCGTAAGCAATTCAAAATCGATGTTCAGCGTAACCGTATAAGGGTTCAGATTTTCAGCCTCAAATTCATACCCCCCGGCACCGTTGGACTCCGCACTCAAGATGACGCTGTTGCGGGAACCGATTTGGGCCGTTTTTTTGACTCCGGAGACTTCCGAGCGTTTTAAAATCCGCAAATGTTCTTCATAAGCCTGCTCCTGTTCAATCGCAAACTGGATGCTTTTTTCCTCCAGTTCCTGTTCATCGAATAACGCTTCCACACTTTTGATGGAATGATTCGGATAATTTTTCTGGTAAAACGCAATGACTTCGGAACGGATTCGGGGATGATGGATCGGCTCCAGCGGGACGGAAACCAAATCCTCAAACCCTTTTTTATCACTCTGCGCTATTGCGGTGTTTAATGACTTGCGATAAAGCATGTCGATGGACTCTTTGGTCTTTGAAAGTTCTCGCAGATCTTTAAGATAGGCCCTTAACAGCTCTTTGTCCACCTCTTTGGCAGCGGTAAGTTTACGCCCTGTGCTGAGCGTTGCTTCAACCCCGTTCAAAAAACCGTGCAATATATTTTTATTAGGCTCCATAACCGATTTCTGACTCAATTTTTCAATCGATGCGGTACTTTTTTGGAGCGGCGCGGCAAGGGTGTCAAATATCAGCGGAGCAGGCTCGGCCAAAAGCACTCCGTAACCGATCCCGATCAAAACGCCGATACGTATCAAAACCGTCTCCATTTTTTTTAATTCTAACATTATTCCTCTAAGGCTATAATATCATCACATTTTAACAGTGGGGTAAAGTAATGTCCGTAAAAATCTTAGATGTGATAAAGCCGGGAGTGATTTTCGGAGATGATGTTCAAAAACTCTTTGAAATAGCGAAACAAGAAGGGTTCGCACTTCCTGCGGTCAACGTCGTCAATACCGATTCGATCAACGGTGTCCTTGAAGCCGCCAAACTGGTCAATTCTCCCGTCATTATCCAATTTTCCAACGGCGGAGCGAGCTATTACGCCGGGAAAGGGCTCAGCAACGCGGATGAGAAAGCGGCCATCGCCGGAGCCATCGCTGGAGCAATGCACGTTCACATGATGGCTGAAGCCTACGGTATCCCCGTGATTTTGCATACCGATCATGCCGCACGCAAACTTCTCCCGTGGATCGATGCCCTTCTCGATGCGGGCGAAAAGCACTATGCACAGTACGGCAAACCGCTTTTCAGCTCCCACATGCTCGACCTCTCCGAAGAGTCTTTAGAGGAGAACGTCGCAACCTGTGTAGAGTATATGAAGCGGATGGATAAAATCGGGATGACCTTAGAGATCGAACTCGGCGTTACCGGAGGAGAAGAAGACGGTGTGGATAACAGCAGTATCGATAACGCCCTTCTCTACACACAGCCTGAAGACGTCGCCTATGCATATGAGAGACTCAGCGCGGTGAGCAAGCGTTTCACTATCGCCGCATCGTTCGGAAACGTCCACGGCGTCTACAAGCCGGGTAACGTCGTCCTCACCCCGATCATCCTCAATAACTCCCAAAAATACATCCAAGAAAAGTTCCAAACCGCTTCTGACAAACCGGTAAACTTCGTTTTCCACGGCGGTTCAGGATCTACGCACGAAGAGATCCGCGAAGCGATCGGCTACGGCGTCATCAAAATGAACATCGATACCGATACCCAGTGGGCAACCTGGGAAGGGGTAAAAGATTATTATGAAAAATACAAAGCTTACCTCCAAGGACAAATCGGAAATCCCGAGGGTGAAGACAAACCGAATAAAAAATATTACGACCCGCGCAAATGGCTCCGCAGCGGTCAAGAGACATTGATCAACCGCGTAAAAGCGGCATTTGACGATTTGAACGCCATTAATAGAAACTAAAACGCTAAGGGGAGAAATCCCCTTCGGCCTTCACGATAAAATCATTATTTTGAATAGGTAATTTTCGCTTTTTCATGGAGCGTTGCCATTTTTTTCTCCATCGTCGCTTTAAACTTATCCATTTTCAATCGCTGCTCTATAAAACTTTTCACCGAATCAAACCCCATTTTTTTTGCCGGTTTTCTATCTTCGACGTAGATGACATGATATCCGAATTGACTTTGTACCGGAGTCGGTGATATCGTCCCCATTTTCATCGCAAAAGCGGCATCGTTAAACGACGCTACCATCTGTCCGCGCAGAAAATATCCGAGATCCCCTCCCCTCGCGGCACTCGGCCCGATCGAATGTAATTTGGCTTGAGACATGAACTCTTTTTTGAGCCGATCGCCGCTGAGCATTTTCATACTTGCGATTATTGCCTGCGCTTGGTTTTTACTCTTCACCAAAATATGGCGTGCATGAATTTTTTCTTTGTCGATAAATTCATTCGGATTCGTATCAAAGTAGGCTTTTACCTCTTTTGCGTCCACTTTGATCGCATCGAACTGCTCTTGTTCCCACACTTTTGCCGCAAGCTGTACTTTTAAACGCTCTATCGTCGTTTCAAGCTCTTGTTTATACTCTTTTGAATCCAATATTCCCGTTTTTTGTGCATCATCATAAATCAGATTTTGAACTATCATCCCTTCAATAATTCGATGGCGCAATTCATTTTGTTTATCGGCACTAAGAGAATCAAGCCTCCCTTGTGTCCCCTCTATCAATACTTTATTAACCTCATCCGAAGTTATCTCATCTCCGTTAACCGTTGCTAAAACGGCGGCTGATGTTGAGATAGAACCCAACAATAGACCCATAATCCAAGCGGCATAATATCGCTTCATAACAATCCTTTACCCTTTAAAGGTTCTTCAGTGTCCGGGTTTATTCGGGAAAATACTCACCGAGCAGGTCATCCCGGCTGAGAGTTCCATCCCTTTGGGAATCTTGTCGATATGGATACGTACCGGAATACGCTGAGCAAGTCGAACCCAGGTAAAAATAGGGTTGACATTGGCCAACAACCGTCCGTCGGTAGTATTATCCCGGTCGCTAATCCCTCTGGCGATACTCTCGACATGCCCTTTCACCACAAATTTTGTCCCCAGCATTTTCATTTCGGCTTTGTCCCCCACATGGATCAAAGAGAGCTTATGCTCTTCAAAATAGCCGTACACCCAAAAAGAGCCTTGGGTAATGATTGCGAGGCGTTTTTCTCCGGCCTGAACGTAATCCCCCTTGCGCAAAAGCAGATTGGAGACCCATCCGTCACACGGAGCCCGGACCGCGGAGCGCTCTATATTGAGTTTTTCCGTCTCTACCTGTGCTATCGCCTCCTCATATTTGGCATGAGCCATTTGAGCATCGTAAAGAGCATCGTCACGATTCTCTGCCGATACCGTCTCATTGTCCGCCGCACTTCGACGGGCCGATTGGTGCTTTTTCATCTCATATTCGGCTTTTCGCGTTTGTGCGATTGCCTCTGCCGCAGTTAGCGCATGATGAAAACGGACGTCATCGATTTGATATAAAAGGTCACCTTTACGGACGAACTGATTGTCGATGACGGCGACGCGGCTTACCAACCCTCCGACATCCGGCGCGACCATAACGACATCGGCACGCACACGTCCGTCCCGCGTCCACGCACTGTTCATATAGTTATCCCACAACAAGATTCCCAAGAATACCGCCAGAGATACGACAGAAAAGGTAATAACAAAGCGTAAAAGCTTCGAAAACTTATTTTTATTCATTTCAAATCCTTAACGATAAATCAGTAAACACGGAGTACAGAACAGACAAACGAACACTGCCGTGCGAAACAGTCCGGGGTGCCAAACATGATTGTACAGACCGCCGTCCGACATCACACGATCCAGCAGAATCTGGACAACGGCCGCCGCAACGAAAATCGGGAGCAAGGTCGGCATCTGAATACCGAACAACGTTATATCTAACGGCATGAATCCTCCTTTGTAAGGGGAAAAGTTGTCGAATGAAGCAGAACCGTACGTATCAGAGCCAATTCGACAATTAAACTTTCAAAACGTTTTAACTGTACTTTTTCATTCGGACGATGAGCCCTGTGCAGTATCGCTATCGTCTCTTTTAAATCACTTATCAGCAATTCTCTGCGTTCTTCGCTCGGTGCCTCGAAATAGCTTTTTATCGATTCCAACGCATCGGCGATACGGTGATGGCGATTGTGGACATAAAGACGCTGGATACTTCGCCGAATGGCTAAAATCGCCCGTCCGATCTCAAGCGTCGTAAGGAGCCACTCATAAACGAGACGGCTGGAGCGCATATTCAACCTCCCCTGAGTGGAAAACTGTTGAACAAGATCGCGTCCGGTACTCTCGAGCGCACTGCGCTCGACATTCAAAGCTCCGACACACAGACGTACGATTTGACGGCGCAAAATCTTTGCAACGCGGCGCTGTGTCAGGGAACACGACCAAAAGTTAACAACAATATAGGCCAGTCCGCCGAACACTATTCCGATCAAAGCGGCCAGAGAACTTTCCAAAAATTTGGTCGGTTCAATTTTGTAGTACGGATCCAGTGCACATTGACTCATAAACATAAATACAAATCCAAACGTAAAAATAGGCAGTTTCGGTTTGGTCGTCATCCACCCGATAAAAGCCAGCGTGGGAGAGAGCAGCAGTCCCAGAGTTAAGAGGTCCGATGTATAGGCCGGAATAATGAAAAAATCATAAACCGCCGCAAACACGAGTGCGACCATGGCCCCTTTAAAAAAATCTTTTACCCCGTCCAAAGGACTCGGCATCGTTCCCAGTAGCAGTCCGATGACCACCGCCATAGTAATACTCAGCGTAGCAAAGGGCCATGCGGTCCAAATCCAAAACATCATGGTTAAAAGCAATACACCGCTTCCGCGCAGAGCCGCAAGCCCCACGAGCACATTGTCGGTATGGGTAGAAAACCGAACCACTTGACTTAGTTCACGCGTTGAATCTCCCGATAAGCGGTGTTTCAAAAGCGAGAGATAGGTTGCACAGTGATTATGAAGTTCATTTAAAAGCCGAACAATGAGATAAGCGGCGGAGGTAAATTTATCTTCCCCTTCAAAACTAATTTTTTCCAGCTCGTATTGCTTTTGCACGCCGGCTTTGGCTTCCAAAAGTTCTGTTAGTACACGGCTCAAATCTTCAGGACTCAGTACGGTATTCGGACGATTTTTTAATGCAGCGGCAATAGGTTCATAGAGACGCTGCAATGCTTCCAGCAACTCCGTTTTTTCACTCTCTTTGATAGAGGCTACAATGCTTTTCAATGAGTGAAACGTGGTGGAAAGATTCATATACTCATGGTTGAGATGACCGTAATGCTGCCGCTCTTTTTGATCGCTTTTACTTTCAAAGCTGCTGTTGATCCGAACGGCATTCAGCCCGACCACCCCGCTGGAGAACCGTGTCACTGCCGGATTTGTTTCATCAAATACCGCAAATACCGATTCCGGATCGGAGAGGGTGGAGAGGACATTTTGAAAACGTTCCTGCTCGCTTGAAATCAACGAATCCAATAACCGACGGGGAAAAACGACGTCACTGATCACGGTCGCACTCATAATCCCGACCACCACTTCGGAAAAACGGGATACCGCAATATCGAATATTTCCAGCGGGGTCTCGATCACCGGTAAAGCAACGATACACATGGTATATCCGGCCAGTACGAATCCGTACGATTGAAAATTGCGGTATTTGAATCCCGCTGCCGTTGTCAACCCGATCCAGAGGGCAAAAAAGGCGATAAACCACACCGGGTCTTGGGAAAACATCCCCATAATCACCAGCGACATTCCCACACCCGCAATCGTCCCCAAAACACGATAATAGCTTTTGGAAAAGACCAAGCCGCTTTGAGGCTGCATGACGATAAATACCGTAAAAATCGCCGTTCTCGGATCAGGCAGATTCAGCTTCATGGATATCCATAACGCCAATAATGCCGCCATGATCACTTTTGCCATATAGATAACGACCGGAGCATCGATCGTAAGCCACTCGTGCAGCGTCCGCTGCCATGGAAAGCTTTTAAATGTGGTCATAAATGCACTATTGACTTGCATTTTTATCTTCTTTCTGGGCGTATCCGCCGCCCAATGCTTTGATCAGATTAATTTGAATCAACGACTTTGTTTCATTCAAAGAGAGGGTATCTATTTCCCCTTCGTAGACTATTTTTTTAGCCGAAAGATAGGGGAGCTTGTCACTCAATCCTTGGGAAAGTTTTTTACGGGTAATGGTTTCATTCCCTCTTTTTGCATTTATCTCACGATCATGCAATTGCAGTTGCGATTGGATCAGCTTCGTTTGTTTCAGCAATACAACGACTTCGTTTGCCGCTTTGATGACGGCCTGATTATATTCATACACGGAAGCGTTGTAATCGCTGACGCTGTTTTGGAGATTCGCCTTTCTCATCCCCCAATCCAAAAGGGGGAGTGATACCGCGATCCCCGCTGATGGAGAATACGACGAATGATCCATCAATTTTGACCAGTTAAACGACGTAAATCCGATTAATCCCGAAAGACTGATGTTCGGGTAGAACTGCGCTTTTGTCTGTTCAATCGTATAGCTTTTGCTTAGTGCCGTATATTTTGCTATTGCGACGTCAGAGCGATGCGCGACAAGATTGAGCATCACCTCTTTAGGCAGAGGTAGGCTCAATCCCTTCTTGATAGTCGGAGTTTTTAAGCTCTCAGCGTATGAGGGGAGAAACCCGCCCAAAACACATAGAGCCTCTTTTTTCCCTTCAATGGAACGTTTCAACTCCTCAACACGTTGAGCGATCTGCATCTGTGCACTTTTTTTATCGTTAAGTTCTATCGCATCGATCAGCCCCAAAGCGTATTGCTTTTCCAGTATTCTAAGCTCTTCGCGTGTTGTACGATCCAACGCATTTAATATATTTAGCTTCTGCTCCTCATAATACCATGCGATATATGTCTCGCATAACGCACTGCTCAGGGCAATTTTAGAGGCTTCGATCGTTGCTCTTTGTGCCAAAGCGGTATTTTTAGCAGCAAGAATGTGTGAACTTCGCGCATTCCAAAAATCGAAATCGTATTCCAGCGTCAATGCCGGCTGATATTGCGTATAGCTCCCGCCCCCAAGCGGCGGCGGGAAGATATGATTTTCACTGAAGCGTTCACGGATAACACTGGCATTTGCAGCAAGATGGGGCAGATTTCGGGATTCAACCGATTGGATGATGGTATTGGCTTGTGCAAATTTCGCTTCGAGGCTTTGTATGCTCGGCGCTTTGGCAAGGGCCTCCTCAATGATACCATTGAGCTGCTCGTCGCCGTACATTCTCCACCAGTCGCGTACGAGTTTATCATCATCAAAATCTCTGCTCACTTTCTCCAAATCAGCATTAACAGTCGTATCAGCGATCGGGGCGGCTTTATCCATCTTAGGGACACAGCCGCTCAGTAATAACCAAGAGAGACAGGCTGTTATCAATATTTTCGGTTGCATGATGAACACTTTAGATTTATTTTTACTCACCGGATAATGGATCAAGGCGTATCGTATGTCATTGCCATATTGCTGCAACCGTGCGATTCACCGCCGTTACAGGCTTGTGCATAGAGTGCGACCGCTTTGTACTTGTTTTGTACGACTCCGTCCCCTTTTTCATAAAGTGCGCCGAGTTGAAAACATCCTTGAGCATTTCCGCTGTTGCACGCTTTTTCAAATAAAGCCGCCGCGGCAGAATAGACATTGTTTTTCAAGGCGTTTTCACCCTCTTGATAAGCATCGGCAAAACACGATGACATACCTCCGGCCAAAACGAGACAAACCATAACTGTAGATAACTTTTTCATAACTCTATTTCTCCTGTACATTCATTACAATTTAACTATGAGACGTGCTGGTTTTCAAATTCTCATAGATCATTTGGAGCATATGAGACAATGCCTCTTTTTGCTCACCGCTTAACCCCCTCAGCGCTCTATCCATTACAGCTTCACCCATTTGGACAAGTGTTTCCCGAAGCCTCTTCCCCGCAGGAGTGATCGCAACGATATAGGCTCTGCGATCGTTCTGCTTTGCGGAACGCTTGACCAACCCTTTTAGCTCAAGCCTATTGAGCATCAATGTTAAATTAGATTGCTCGAAATAGGTGTCTTGCGCCAACTCTTTTTGTGTCAATCCCTCTTTTTCACTCAGCCGGATTAAAATAACCCGATGAGCATATGAGAGTGAATACGGTTTCAACTCTTTTTCGAATTCATTCTTCAGGGTATTGCGTGCTTTAGCGATAAGAAATCCTATCGACTTGTCAGATTCAAACCCCATAGTGCTCCTTTGAAAGATTTTCGAGATTGTAGGGCGCCCTAGCTTAAATAGTTATTATAATAACTATTATGCCGATAATTATATTATCGACATGGTTTTTAGCCCTGATTGACGGTGAAAACAAAACGGCTTACTGGTTTATGTAACGATTAGAGTAGGAAAAGTAGATAGAGAGAATCCCGCGAAATGCGGGATAGATAGAGGTTAGGAATAAAAATCGGTTATTTTGTATAGGTGATTTTTGCTTTGGCACGGAGATCTGACATTTTTTTCTCCATGGTCGCTTTGAATTTATCCATTTTCAAACGTTGTTCAATGAAATTTTTAACCTCATCGAATCCAAGCTTTTTAGCCGGTTTTTTATCTTCGATATAGATAACATGATATCCGAATTGACTTTGTACCGGTGTTGAAGAGATCGCCCCCTCTTTCATGGCGAATGCGGCATCATTAAACGAAGGAACCATTTGCCCTCGCGGGAAATATCCGAGGTCTCCCCCTTTTGCAGCGCTCGGTCCGGTCGATTTGGATTTTGCTTGCGCGATAAATTCGTTTCTGAGCTTATCGCCGCTAAGAGCCTTCATACTTTTTATAATTGATTGCGCTTCGCCTTCCGTTTTAACCAGAATATGGCGTGCGTGAATTTTCTCTTTATCGACGAACTCTTCCGGATTCGCATCGAAATAGGCTTTTACCTCTTTGGCATCGACTTTAATCGCTTCAAATTGTTGTTGTTCCCATACTTTTGCCGCCAACTGAACTTTTAGCCGATTCACCAATGCTTCAAGTTCTTGTTTGTACTCTTTAGAATCCAAAACACCGATTTTTTGTGCATCATCGTAAACCAGTTCTTGAGCAATCATCCCTTCGATAATCCGCTGACGCAACTCGTTTTGTTTATCGGCCGGAAGCGAATCAAAACGTCCCTGTGTCCCCTCCATCAATACTTTATTGACTTCGTCCGAAGTGATCTCATCTCCGTTAACCGTCGCCAAAACAGCCGCAGATGCGGAGCTTGCACTCAACAATAAACCCAAAATCCAAGCGGTATAATATCGCTTCATTGTTATCCTTGTGTTTCCCCTCTACTGAAAGGGGAATTTGATTTCGGCATTATAATACATTTGTCAGTATAGTATGCAAAAAACAATCAATATTAAACGGTGTCACTTTGCCGTTTTTGCTGTGCGATTTTTAAATAGCGGTCCATCGTTTGTATTAGAAAATATTTATCGATCGGTTTTGCCAAATGGGCATCCAATCCCGAAGCCACAATCCGTTCGCGGTCTCCGATCAAAGCGTGCGCCGTTAATGCGATAACCGGGACAAATCCTCTGCCGTCACGCTTATCAATCTCTTTGATCAGTCTGTTGGCCGTTAACCCGTCCATAACCGGCATATCGATATCCATCAAAACCAAATCGAAATGTTCTTTCAAATAGGCGTCCACCGCTTTTTGTCCGTTATCTACCGCAACTACGCGGAAATGTTCTTGATGCAAAATAGTCTCAAGCAATTTTAGGTTGATAAGATTGTCTTCCGCGACCAAAATTTTGATGTTGTCCGCTCTTGGAATACTCTGAGCTTCAGGAGAACGCGAAATATACTCTTTAGGCATCATATTCCAGATGACCGCCATGGTTTTATGAAGCGAACTCGGCAGAATCGGCAGCGTCACGATGGATGCGACCGAGTCGAGAACGGCATTGGCTTTTTCACCGTAATCGAGTTTCATGATCGGGACGATTTGAAGATTTGAATAGGTCGATTTTAATGCATCGATTTGCGCTTTAGCGATATGCGGTATATCCAGAAAAAGGACATCGCTCTCGTGCAGTGTCGTATTCACTAAATCGTAAACCCCTTTTACCTGAACATTAAAAAGCTCCAGATATTTGTGGAGCAATGCCCCTTGAGGAGTGAGATGCTGATCTTGGGTATAAATTGCGGCTCGGGTCCCTTCGACAAAATCAAATGCCCCCTCTTCATTAATCCGGTGCGTTATCCGAAAAGAGAAACGGGATCCTTTTCCGCTCTCGGAAGCCAGCATTAAATGCGAATCCATCATATCGACGTATTTATGGCTGAGACTGAGTCCGATTCCTAAACCGTCTTTCCCGCGACGCTGATTATCCCAAGCCGAAGCGAAAGGACGTAACAGTGTTTTGATCCGTTCAGGTTCGATACCGATACCCGTATCGCTTACCGCATATTCCACTTCGACAAAATTGCCCTCTTCTTTGACGATCAGAATCTCGACAAGGACGCTCCCCCCCTCCTCGGTAAATTTGATACCGTTTTGGATGAGATTACGCATAATGGCGAGAATTTTATCCTGATCTCCGATCATCGTTTTAGGCAAATGGGGATCTATCAAAAACATCAAACCGATCTCTTTTGAGAGGGCAAGATCGCAAAATTGCATTGAAAAATTCTCATACACTTCAAGCGGATTAAACAGTGCCAACGTAGTATGGATACTGCCGCTCTCGACTTGCATAAGCTCGAGGAGGTTTTCGATATTCCGCATCATCGACTGAGCGCTTCGGCTGGTCATCTGAACATACTCTTGCTGCCACGAACTCAGAGGAGACCCCCTCAGTAAATCGGTAAATCCGATAATCGCGTTCATCGGGGTACGAAATTCATGAGATATATTGGTTAAAAATTTATTTTTAAAGTGTTCGAAATAACGCTCTGCCGCACGCGCACGTTCGATAATCGACGTGTCTCGGAAAACGACTCCGATTATCGGTTGGTTATCGAGTAATAGGACCTCCGATTTGACGGCAACATCGTACTCTATATCTCCGGATCGGATTTTCCCCCGATAATCTCCCGATTTTGAGAGAAGATACGACAAATTCACCCCTTGCGGGTCAAACCAAAGCTCCAGTGCGGATATATCCTCTATCCCTCCGACATTTAAAAGTTCGAGCAACGCCTCATTGCAGCCGACTAAATTTCCGAATAAATCGGTATAGATCATAGGATCGAAGTGCAGATGGGCACACTGCGTTATGGTCCCGATTAAATGTCCATAATCTTTTTCAAAACTTTGCGTATAAAACATCCCAGCCCCTTATACTCTTACGTGCAAATATTTTTGCAATACATATTCAAGTTTTTCGCGTGTCAGCGGTTTGGAAAGGTAATCATCGAGCCCGCGCTCTAATATATATTCCCGATCCCCTTCCATCGCCAACGCCGTCAACGCAATAATCGGCATATGTCCTATTTTAAATGGCCGTTCCTGTGCTTTAATCTCCTCGGTAGCCAAAATACCGTCTTTAATCGGCATATCAATATCCATAAAAACAATGTCAAAGGTTTTCTCACGGCATATTTCAACCGCTTCATCCCCGTTTGAAACGGTTACTACCGAGATTCCGTACTCTTTGAGAAGCAATTGGATAAGACGCTGATTGATCAGATTGTCTTCTACCACCAAAGCCGTAATTCCGTGCTGGATGGAGGGGATATCCGCCGGGACCGACGGAGGGAGATCGAAGATCGTCGTTAAATGCCCCAATAATGGTGTCGGGAGCAACGGCTTTAAGAGAAATGCATCTATCAGATGAAGCATTTTTGCCTGAAGATGCTCATCCTCTTCGAGTAGTAACACCGTTTTACAAGTACGTTTTAGGTCTGATAGGCTCATCGCCCAATCATTTTTTTCCTGCGAACCGATAAAATAGACCACTTCGGCATCGGTAAAAATCGACTCGTCAATCGTTTGCGCTTTGGTCACACTGACTCCGAAACTGCGAAGATAGTTTGTCAGATGATTAGCCTCTTCAACCCTTTTTTCATCAATCAATACGACTTTAGCATTGTGTCCGTTAATCATCTGCATCGCTTGATCGGAGGAGCCTTCCATGGTGAGCGAAAAACTAAAAGAGGACCCTTTTCCCTCTTCGCTGGCGATTTTGAGTTCTCCCCCCATCAAAGCAATCAGTCCGTGCGAAAGACTAAGCCCCACCCCAAGACGATTATCGGCATGATCTCCGGACACGAACGGACGCGTAATATTGCTAAGTTCGCTTTTGCTGATCCCTTTGCCCGTATCTTTGACGGTAAAACCGAGGTTGCAGGTACCGGCTGTATTACGCTTGAGAAGCTTCACGTCAACCGTTATACGTCCCCCCTGCTGCGTAAATTTTAACGCATTGTTATAGAGATTATTGATTACCTGTTTAATTTTACGGATATCACCGATGATATAAGTAGGAAGTTTGGGATCGATAAAAAACAAAACACCGACCCCTTTATCGGCGGCGATCGAAATGCATCCCCGGGCCAATTCTTCCATTTCGGCGACAATATTGAATTCGCTTTTGCTGACACTCAAACGTCCGTTTTGCATTTGTGCCAAATCCAGAAGGTTTTCGATATTGGACATCAAATTGCGGGCTGATCCTTGTATGGAATGGATGTATTCGGCCTGTGTATCATCGGGGGAGGTTTTGGAGAGGAGGTCGACAAAACCTAAAATACCGTTCATCGGCGTACGGAATTCATGCCCGATATTGGCTAAAAACTTGCTTTTTAATTGTTCGGTTTTAACGACTTCGGCTTTTAGGTCAATAAGATTGCTTTGATCTTCAAGGCGCAGCAGATACAAATCCTCCCCACTCTCCTGTATCAGTGTCGAGGTTGCTACCATCGTATGCATTTTTCCGGAAAGGTCAACGATACCGAGCCCGTAACCGTTAGGGCAATGGGTTCGGATATAATCGAGCCAGCTTTTGTCATATTCGGTAAAAACCTCTTCATCCTCATAGTCAAATAGCTCTCGGATACTCTCGTGATGGTTACGCAGCTGTTCAATATTTTGGAGGGGAACCAGATCAAAAAAAGCTTTATTTGCCCCTATCCAGCCGTTTTCTTTGCTAAAAAACAAAAGCGGATCGGGATCGGTATCCAACACCTTATAGAAAAAATCTTTGCTTACTGCTTTATCATTCTCACCCGTAAAATGGTGTTTATTATTTCCGAAAATACTCTGAATGAACCCCAGCACTCCCAATTTTTTCCCCCTAAATATCTTTTTTGCCCATAAATCACTTATTGTAACATAAAATGTATCTGAACCATTTTTAAATGCTACAATACGGACAAAAAACGGATTATTTAGATGAAAAAAGCGACTCGGAAAGAGATTGAAGCGATCAAGGTCGCACTCTTGGAACGGTATTCGGATGCCGTCACGGAGCTTACCTACAGCAATGCGTATGAGCTGGTTATAGCCGTAGCCCTATCCGCACAATGTACCGACAAACGGGTCAATCTTATCACCCCCGCATTGTTCAAGGCCTACCCTACTCCCGAAGTTCTTGCCCATGCCGATATCGAAGAGGTCAAAGCGCTGATTCAAAGCTGCTCCTTTTTTAACAATAAAGCGATTAATCTTATTGCCATGGCGAAACGGGTTGTAGAGGTATACGGCGGAGAAATTCCGATGGATGAAAAAGAGCTGGTCACCTTAGCGGGAGTCGGACAAAAAACGGCGCACGTTGTCCTCATCGAATACACACAGGCCAATCTGATGGCGGTGGATACCCATGTCTTTCGGGTAAGCCACCGCTTGGGACTCAGCGATGACCTCAGTGCCGTTGCCACCGAAGAGACACTGGTGAAAAAGTTTAAAACCAATCTTCATCAGCTCCATCAGGGACTTGTCCTGTTCGGGCGTTACATCTGTACCGCAAAAAATCCCAAATGCGACACGGAGTGCTTTTTGAGCGGGTTTTGCAAAAGTAAGGATGGGTTTAAACCCAGATAAGATACAATATCCGGATGAAAAAAACCACTTTATTATTTTTGCTGCCGATTTTTTTCGCGGGGTGTTTTAATGAGCGCGGCATTAGTCTGCGCTACTATAACGACTGTGAAGAGTATTATGACGTGCAGGGGTATTATCATAAACAATGCGATAAAAACCTTGCCGACTATTCCGAGATTAAATCAGAAATCAAATCAGATGTCAAAAGCATACTCTTTATACCCGAAGAAAATCCTGCTCACGGAAGTGTCCGATAATCTTTATTTGATAGCGATAAACGTTGCGAAATTTGCCCATCGAAAAAGAAGTTCGCACGTTTTAAATCCGTTATTCTTTGCCATTTGAATATTTTCATTCATCGTATAGGGGATAAGGACATTTTCAAGCGCTTCGCGTTTTTGGACAATCTCGTATTCGCTGTACCCCTGCACTTTTTTAAAATCGTAATAGCAGTCAATCAGCTCTTTATTCAATTTCGGATCTTCGCTCACCACTTTTTCGCTAAAAATAAACACGCCCCCCTCATTCAGAGTGTCGCTGATCGTACGGATTAAAGAGTCCCGGACCATCGGACGGATAAACTGCAGGGTGTAATTGCTGATCATAACCTGTGCTTTTTCATACGGAAACTGAAGGATATCCCCCTCATACAGCTCAATTTCCGAACCGTATGCCTCTATTTTTTTTCGGGCATGTGCAATCATCGCCGGAGAGTTATCGATGCCGATCAGCCGAATATCACCCTTTTTTTCAACGGCTCGTTCGATTTCCAGCAACAGCGATGCCGTCGAGCACCCCAGATCATAAACTAAACCGCCCTTGCCGAGCGCATTAATCGCAAAGCGGCGGGTAAGTGCCTGCGACTCTTTGTAAAAGGGGACAGAACGGACCAGCATATCATCAAATACGGCAGCGACGTCCGCATCGAATTCAAACTGTTTGGAAATAGGTTTGGTAAATAGCGTATCGGTTTTCATAAGGGTAATTGTAGCGTAAAGGAGTGAGGTTTTGGGGGGCAAACTTTAAGTGACGAAACAAACACATTTGCCCCTCGCAATGTAAAAAGCAATTTTCAGTCCACTAATTTAAAACAGTGTCGGAACCGCATTCTCATCCATTTTTTTCACTTTGCCGGGCTGAGACTTTGTCTCTCCGAAAAAGGTAATCTCGTTCTCACGCAAAATTCGGATGATGTTGGTCGTTCCGGGAGTGCCGATCGGATACCCGGCCGTAAAAATATAGGTGTTCTTTTTATCGATAATACCCCGTTTTAAACCGCTTTGGATAATATCACTCAGCATATCTTCAATACGCCCTTTTTTGATCAAATACGCCGGTACAACGCCCCAGACTATTGTCAAAAGGCGTGCAACCCTCTCTTCGTGTGTCGCTGCATAGATCGTCATTCTCGGGCGATAGCGGGAAAGCTTTTTAGCCGATGCTCCCGATGCGCTCATCGCTATAATCCCCTCAGCATTCAACGAATCTCCCAACCGTACCGCCGATTCATTGACTCTGTCCATCACATCGTCATATCCAAAATCAAATTTTTCAAACGGATAGATCTCTTCAATCGCCTGAATCGTATTGACCATGGTTTCCACGACAAGCACCGGATTATGCCCGACGGCACTCTCTTCCGAGAGCATCACGGCATCGGTACCGTCGAGTACCGCATTGGCGACATCACTGATCTCCGCTCGGGTCGCCGATTCTTTTTCCGTCATCGATAAAAGCATTTGCGTTGCCGTAATGACAGGCTTGGAATGGGCATTGGCTTTATCGATCAACATTTTTTGTATGGTCGGAACACGGTAATAGGGGACTTCAATTCCCAAGTCGCCGCGTGCAACCATCAGTCCGTCCGAGTAGCGCAAAATTTCGTCAATATTCTCTACCGCATCAAATTTCTCAATTTTGGCTATGAGCTGTACCTCTCCGCCGTATGAATGTACCACTTCGCGAGCATTAATCATATCCTGCGCATTTTGGACGAAGGAGATCGCCATAAAATCGACGCCGTTCGCCACCCCCCATCCGATATCGACTCTGTCTTTTTCAGTCAGGATATCGATACCCAGCCGCGTATTCGGAAAATTAATCCCTTTATTCGATGTGAGTTTCCCCTTATTCTCGATCACAGCTTGAACATATTCATCATTTATCTCTACGATACTGGCACGGATAAGACCGTCGTACAGATAGACAAAATCACCCGCTTTCAACCTACGAAGAACACTGCTTTCGCTAATAGAGAGCCGATAATGGCTCGGTGCGACCTTTTCTCCTATGCAGGTTTCATAATAAAAGTCCAGCCGATCACCGCTCTCTAAACAAAAATCTTCGCTCAATTTTCCGACACGGATTTTCGGCCCGCTGATGTCTTGCATCACCCCGACAATCAGCCCCGTTTTACGCATCGCAGTGCGTATATTGGATAAAACCTGTGCATGATATTCATGCGTTCCGTGAGAAAAATTAAGACGAAAAACATTGACACCCGCCGTGATTAAAGCCGCGAGGGTCTCGACGTTATCAGAAGCGGGACCGACAGTTGCTAAAATTTTGGTTCGTTTTTGCATAAAGTCAACCTGATATCTAGATATTTTTAGCAATATAGTAACACACTTTGAGATTATTGGCGAAATCTATACCGTTCAAGAGTTTGGCTATCTCAGCAATTATAGACTACAATAAAAGCTATTCCAGTTTGTCAGGTTTCCCTAAATATGAGCAAAAAAGTAATTTTCACCGATATCGTCCTTATTGATATCATCGACTTTTCTCTTCTTCCGATGAATGAACAGCTTGAAATCATCTCGTACCTCTCTCTTACCTATAAAAAAATGATATTTAAAATGCTTAAAGCCTCAGCAATACCGATGGATAAAATGTTGCTTGGAATTATCCCCACAGGAGACGGTTTTTATTGTATTCTTCACCCCTCACTGCGAGGGTTCGGACCGATACTGGGGCTTTCGTTCATCCATTTTTCAGATTTCATTACAAAAGAGTACGCCTATTTTAAAGGGATCCGTGTTGCGGTCCACACCGGCAACGTTCATCAATTTGAAGACATTTTAGGACATGAAAATTTTATCGGTGACGGTTTAAACGAGTGTGCCCGTTATGCAGCCATTAAAAATCTTGTCGCCAGCACCGTTATCATCTCCGACAAAGCGTATAATTCTTTGCACGAGTTTTTAGACATTCATAAAGACTACCATACCCTTTTGGAGAAATGCGAGTTTCGCCGCAGCTCCCTGCATACTTTTCAAGACAAACACAATATTGACCACAGCGGCTATCTGATATGGATGAGACAAGGCGGGATTATCCCTCCTCCGCAACCTTCATGGGCGGTCCAATCCAAAAAACATTAATCGATGCGGATGTTTTTTGGGTAATATAACATCCACACTATCCTGAAGGAGGATGTATGCGTTTTACGGTTGATGAATACGCGAAAACCTTTAAAATGTCCAAAGAGATGATCCAAAATAAACTCAGGACCAAACGTCTAAACTATATTATTGAAGGCGGAATAACTTATATTATTGTCCCGAGAAGTTCTCTTGATGAGGAAAAACGGCAAGAACTTACCCAAAAAAACACAACCGCCTCTTCCGCGCCCGCACCGCAAAAAACAACGGTCGGGATGATTATAGCCTTGTATCAAAAAGAGAATCAGCAGCTTAAACTCAAAATCAAAGAACTGGAAGCCAAAATCGACCGTCTTGTCAATGATAAAGAGCAAATGCTGATTGCCGAACGAGAACGGATCGAGGATATCTATGCGGCAAAAGACGAACAACTCAAAAATTTCTTTGAAGTGATTAATACCAAACTTCTTCTCTCTCAAGAGAACCGTATCCATGATGTTGATATCTCGTCAACTCCGGAGCAGACTGCCACTTCACCTCTCTCCAACGGAATCATCGAACTCAAACGTTACCTCAAATTTATCGGAATGGGCTCAAACGAACGCAAAATCGTCAAACGCCGTTTTGAACTCGCTTACGGGAGTGATGTACGCATCATTCAAAAAGAGGGAGAATTTTACGTCGACCTCTCTAAATACGACTACACCGATTTTCTCTCCTAGGGGGCAATCCCCCTCCGCCGTTTTTATTCAGTACTTTTTTTTAGTCCGCCCCATCTGACACCCGATCCAACGCTTCTAATTTCATAATTTTATTTTAACCCCCAATCATTTGCCTATTTTTGACGAAATTTAAATACGGTTTTCCGTATATAAAGCACGTTTATACTCTTTTTAATGTTGGTATAGTTTATGCTATAACAAATATAGTGTAGTTATTACACTGTAAATATCTCTTTATACTATTTATTAAGTATATTTTATACGTTTTAATGTTTATTTTAAGAAAAGGATATTACAATGGAGCAATGGAAATGAGTGATCTTTTTAATCTTCTTCATAATGCCGTCGAGGCTGAGCGAAACGGGAAGAAGATATCCCAAAAAGAGATGGCTGCAGAGCTGGGAATTTCTATGCGAACGTATCAAGATTGGCGGCTGGGAAACGCTAAACCTCAGGCAGCCAAAGCAGTTATTGAAATGTTGGGGATGCTTGAAGACGATGAGATCATACGTGTGGTACGAAAAATAAATAAATTAGGGAGCAAAGCATGAGCAGTTTGAGCGAACAAGAACGTATCGGATTAGAAGAGGTGTTTTTATCGATCTCTTCAACACAAAAATGGTCGATTTGGAGTAAAAATTTCTCTGTCAATTTTGATGCGAAAAAATTCGTTTCCCCCCTTATGCTTGCTCATCATTCTAAAAAATGGCTAAAAAACGGCCTTAAAAACCACAAAATAACAAAACTATTCAATAAAATGCAAAAAAGAAGAAAAATTTAAGGCAAGAGATATTAAAGTATTCGCGGCTAAAACACTTTTTCCCTTGTCTGCTCGTGTATAAGGGAGGATATGAGTGTTATTCGCATATCTAAATTAAGGGTAATAAATGAATAAAGCGCAATTCGTCGAATTGGTCCAAAAAAGCGGTAGTTACAAAACAAAAGTTGAAGCTGAAACAGCTATCAAAGCGTTTACTGAAGCGGTAACTGCAGCGCTCGTTGCAAAAGAAGAGGTTTCCTTGGTAGGATTCGGAAGCTTTACATCTACTCTTCAAAAAGGGAAAAGCGGTAAAGTTCCAGGAACAAGCAAAACGTACAGCACTAAAGACAAAATGGTTCCTAAATTCAAACCGGGCAAAAGTCTTAAAGACAGCGTAGAAGCCGGAAAATAATCCCCCTTAATATGTCCGGGGATGTCATCCTCGGCTTATTCTCTTCCTCTCCCATCTTCTTTTTCCATAAATTTAAGTTATAATCGTCGCTTAAATCTAAATAACTTTTTCAATCTTCTACAGTAGAGGCAACTGGTGTTTTTTTCTTTCTTCTCATTTTTTTCCAAAAGCACACCCTCTTCCCCGTCCCCGTCCCAGAACGTATGCAATGACGATTCAGAACAAAAAGAGTTTTTTCACTTTTTTGTTCATGATGAAAACGGATATTTTTACGAAAACTTTAACCTCTTCTATCAAGACACACACGTTTCAATCGATCTGCTGTTCTTTATCCCCTACCGAGGTCTTTTATTCGGAGAAAAGCTGCAGTGGAATCTAGAAATGCTTCAGGGAGCTACCATTGAACGCCCGTCCCAAAAAAACAAAAAAGAATCCTCAACCCATCTAGAAACGATCCAAACTGCTATTCATCACAAACTGGAAGATATTCTCTCTTTTGATTCGACCTTTTGCGAACGTTTTATTTGGCTGAGCTGCCTGCGCGAAGATGAATTTGATACTTTGAATTCTTCCTTTCATGAACTTCTTCCCAAAGAGCGGCTGATATTCAGCGATTCCTCCAAAGAATCGATTCAGCAAAAACTCTGCGCATTGGCACCGAAGCTCTCTGAACCCTACCAAAAGCAAAAAATAATGGGCTCGCTACAGTCTCATATGCTGCTGGCCCCTACGGGGGAAAAGAGTTACGGCACGTTTTTATCGGACGAACAAAAAAAATTTCTTGAAACCGATTATACGGATACGGTTACTTCCCTGTTCGGTGAACACAACAGCGGTAAAAGTACGGTTCTTATCCGAAAAGCGCTCCTTTTGCTCCTGAGCAAACCTCATGAAAAGATTTTAATCATTACACCTACCCTAGTCGGAGGTGAAATCCTCCGTAACGAGTTAATTGCGTTAACAGAATACGGTGCCCTCAAAGTCGAACTCGCATCATTAAGCTTTTGTACTCCTGCATATGCCCAAAATATAACCGATCTTGCCGGCTTTCAGTCCGCTTCAGTTGTTATGTGCGACGATGCTTATGCCATGGAGAAAGATTTTATTGATGCTCTGATAACACATCGGGAAAAACGGTGGCTGCTCCTCTCTTTTCATAATGACTATATTCCTATCAGCGATTCGACGGTAATGCTGCACAACAACTATCAAAAAAACATCCCTTTCGCAAAAATCCCCTCTTCAGCGGACAAAGCCCTCTTAACATTATTGCTGGAACTTCGAGTCCGACTGCAGAGTGTTAATGCAGATAAAATAATGGTTATCCTCCAAAAAGATGAACGAATAAACAAGTATAAAGAGGCTATTGATGAGTATTTTCATATCAATGCCCGATTACTAACACCCGAATTCAGTCTGCAATATCAAAATCTCGACGACCTGATCATCACAACGACTGAAAATGCTCATGGACTTCATATACCGCATATCTATCTTGTAGCATCCGATGAAAGCGAACATTACACCTACGCGCTAAGCCATGCATCAGAAAGTGCGACTATAATCTCTATTTCAAATCCGAAAAGGGGAGACTAGTGGCCAAAATTATAAAAAGTGATGAAGAGTGGCGTAATCTTCTTACAAGTGAAGCGTACCACGTCGCCAGAGAGCATGGAACCGAGAGAGCTTTTAGCGGAGAATACGCCTCCTTTAAAGGGGACGGAGTCTATCATTGCGTGTGCTGCGGAGCACCCCTTTTTGATTCCAGCTCAAAATTCGATTCGGGTACCGGATGGCCGAGTTTTGACCGTCCTATTGCCCCTGAAGCACTCGAAGAGAAACGGGATATCAGCCATGGTATGATCCGTGTCGAAGTGCTGTGTGCGGCTTGTGACGCACATCTCGGACATGTTTTCCCCGACGGCCCTAAAAGCACCGGATTACGCTATTGTATCAATTCGGTTTGTCTCACCTTTACACCACGCACACAGGAGTCTTAATGCGATTACTACTTACCCTATTGTTGGCGGCGACATTATCGTTTGCCGCTTCCCATCCTAAAGTTCTTCTCCAAACAACACAGGGGGATCTCACCTTGGAACTTTACGAAGATGTCGCCCCTCTAGCGGTTGAAAATTTTACAACCCACGTCAAAAACGGCTACTACAACGGGTTGAAATTTCACCGGATCATTAAAAATTTTATGGTTCAGGGCGGCGATCCGACCGGAACAGGCGCCGGGGGCGAGTCGATCTGGAAAAAACCGTTTAAAGACGAGTTTAAATCAGGTGTCGTTTTTGACAAAGCGGGAATTTTGGCTATGGCGAACGCAGGGCCTCGTACCAACGGAAGCCAGTTTTTCATCACAACCGCACCGACGCCGTGGCTTAACGGCTATCACACCGTCTTCGGACGTGTCGTAGCGGGAATGGATACACTGAACAAACTTAATAATGTTCAAACCAACGGCCAATACGGCGGTGACAAACCGCTCCAAACCCAAAAAATCATCAAAGCTACTTTACTCCCCTAACCTCTTCTTTGCCCGATAAAGTCTCCTCAAAGAGACAAACGGGCATAATTTTGTAATCGTTTCGTAACTGTTTCGTAATACATTCGTAATTATTGGAGTACCGATGTTCTCTCGTGACAATCTCTTTTTCGGCACTGTTTTTGTCCTTATGACCGCCGCATTTATGGTGTGGGGATTTAACTATCTCGAAAACAACTACACTCTTTTCGTTTTAGCTACCCTTTTTGGGATTTTCATGGCGTTTAACATCGGCGGTAACGATGTCGCCAACTCATTCGGTACCAGTGTAGGGGCAAAAACCCTCACCGTCAAACAAGCGCTTATGATTGCCGCAATCTTCGAACTTGGCGGAGCTATGCTTGCCGGTGCTGCCGTCACCGACACGATTCGAAAAGGGATCGTTGATATTTCAAAAATGGATTTCGATCCGATGCTCTTCGTCTTTGTTATGATGGGTTCACTCCTCTCTGCGGGAACCTGGCTGTTGTATGCCACTAAAAAAGGGTATCCCGTTTCTACGACCCATGCTATCGTCGGAGGAATTTTAGGGGGATCAATCGCTCTTGGATATGTTACGATGGGGGAAGGGGAATCGGTTTTCGGACTGATCCATTGGGATCAGATCACCAAAATTGCTATCAGCTGGGTTGTTTCACCGATTCTAGGCGGTATGGCGTCGTATGGGATATATTGGTATTTGAAAAAATTTATTCTTGATTACAATGATACGGTTCAAGCCCATATCGATACAATCAAAGACCAGCTTGCCGAGCTCAAAGCTTCCCATAACGAGGCAACGGCTACTGCTGAAGAAAAAACAGCGTATGAGAATCAAGTCCATGAGCTGAACCGTCTCAAGAAAAAATCCAATGCGTTTTACGCCCTTCGAACCCATGCACCGATCGCTGCAGCGTTCGGTACGGCAATGATTGCAGGAATGCTATTGTTCAAAGGTCTAAAGCATGCCCATCTAGGACTAGATGACACGCAAATCTTCATCCTTCTCGCCCTTCTTTCTACGCTGATGTACGGTGTCGTCTATGCCATTATCAAAGTAATGCACAAAGATACTCCGCACAAAGCGACAATGCGGGTATTTAGCATGCTCCAAGTCCTCACGGCATCCTCATTCGCCTTCAGCCACGGGGCAAACGATATCGCAAATGCTATCGGGCCGTTCGCCGCAATCATCGATATTTTGGCGACAGGCCAAATCAATACGGAAGCACCTGTTCCGATGATCGCCATGGCAACCTTCGGTGTCGCATTGGTTGCAGGATTATGGTTTATCGGAAAAGAGGTTATCGATACCGTCGGAAGCCGTATCACCGAGATCTTCCCCGTAACCGGTTTTGCGGCGGAACTGGGGGCAACGTTGGTTATTTTACTCGCAACCAAAATGGGGATTCCCGTATCATCAACGCACATCCTGGTCGGTGCGGTCATCGGGATCGGTATGCTTAACCGCAATGCCAACTGGGCACTTATGCGCCCCATTGCGATGGCATGGGTTATTACACTTCCTGTTGCCGGTGCATTGGCGGCAACCTTTTTCTTTATCCTCAAAATCGTTTTCGGCTATTAAGCCGATCGATCACTTATAAAAAGCCGCCGTACAGTCACTCTCATAGTAGTGGCGTCGGATAACGACCTTTGCATTCAACTTCTTTCCTAAACCTTGGATATCGGCCTCTAACAGATAATTGAAAGTCTTAGAATCTTTATCCCCTTCCAAAAAATTGAAAATTATACCCCGTGTTGAAGCGTTATAACACCGTTCAATAAAAAGATAGGCAGCATTGCGAGTTAAAATATTCAATGCACCGCTGCACAGATAAAACTCCGCGGCAGGAAGAAAATCGTAAAGAATATCACATAGATAAATAGGCTCTTGCGTACGTCTGGATGCCTCATTCACCATTATTTCAAGTGCGTCTAATCCTATGTAGCTGAGGGAATATTTTCCGGTTAATCGGATATATCCGCATAAATCACCGAAACCGCACCCTGCATCAACAACCGATTCCGTATCTGAGGGGAGAAGTGAGAGCAACTCGTTAAAACGGATTTCCTGGGATTGTTTTGAATGCCAACGGAGTCCCTGCGGGGTATAGCCGTGATCGATAATACCGGTGTGATAAAAACGGCAATTATCGATCCTATTCGTCTTTTGTTTTGTTAATTTTTTAAAAATGTTCACTCAATGTTTATTTTTGGAGCTTGCTTAAAGCATCCAGTATATTGTTCTGTTTTGCCTGATCGAGCGGTGTGTCGTTCGAAACGTACATATAGAATTCTACCCGTCTATTTTTAGCACGGTTCTCTTCTGTGGTATTTTCGGCAACCGGTTTTGCGGCACCGAATCCAGCGGTAGAGAGACGCTCCGGAGCTACACCGTTTCGAATCAGCTCGCGCATTACCGTATCGGCTCTTCGGCTGGAGAGTTCGATATTGTCTTTATACCCTGCTCCGGGAGGGAGCGGCTGATTATCGGTATACCCCCGAATAGAGATATCTACCGTCGGCGGAAGCGTATTGATAATATCGGTTACACGTCGCAAAAACTGATGCAACTCTTCATTGTCAATCGTTGCGTTTGCCCCTTTAAAAGGGATAGAAGTCGGAAGTTTTAACAATATCCCGTCCATACTCTGATCTAGAGGCCCTGAGCCCATTGAGGCATTTTTTAAATCCTGCTGTATTTTCTGGATGGCTTCCGATGCCGCCTCGGTGGACTTGGTCGGAGGAGCTCCCACCAATAATGAACCGCCGTCCGTGACGGGAGCTGACCCGGCCGCATTAGCGGTTGCATCCTGCGTCGGATTGTTCTCACTCACCATATCTACAACCGGCGTAATTTCCTGTGGAACAGGAGCATAATCATAAATCTTTACAAACTCTTCTTTGACCGCTTTTATTTTTTCTTTGTTTACCGATGCAATCGCAAAAAGAGCAATAAAAAGAGCCAACAAAAGACTGAAAAAGTCGGCAGTCGGAACTGCCCATTTCTCTCCTGCCGGACATTCTGGACACTTTTTACATTTATGCTTAGCCATTGATCATCTTCATTAATTGAATTGACTGTGCTTCTCTTCCGCCGGGGAGAGGAAATTTAGCAATTTTGCTTCGAGCGTACGGGGATTGTCACCGTGAACGATACCGATAATCCCCTCCAGCATCAATTTTTGTTCTTTCACTATATGATGCGCTTTTTTAGCCAATTTATTTCCCATCGGACCGAATAAAACGTACGCGCTGAAAATCCCGGTTACGGTTGCGGTAAACGCACCGGCGATACCGGCCGCCATCTCTGCGGGATTATCAAGTTTTTGGAGCGCGAGAATAAGTCCCAGAACCGCCCCGACAAGACCCAAAACGGGAGACGTTTCCCCTGCAATAATCCAATAGTGAGCGCATCCGTGATAATAATGTTCCGTCTCTTCGATTACCAGTTCCATGGTTTCTACGATCGTATCGACTTCATTGCCGTCAACCGCCATGCTAAGGCCCTGTTTTAAAAACTCGCTGTCTAATTGAGCCACTTTTGCTTCTAAGGATAAAAGACCGTCACGCCGTGCCATCGTCGAAAGTTCAATAATCTGCTTGATCCGTGCGTGCAAATCGACTTGCGATTTTTTAAAAATGATCGGAACAGCTTTGTAGGCACCTTTCACGTGTTCAGCATCCGTACTTACCATAGCAGCCAGCAACGTCGTCGGCATAATGATAATGAGCGACGTAATGTGGACGACGTGGACGGGATTCCCGCCCTCCATCAAGTCTCCGATAGAGATAGACGCAATCGCCCCTAAGATTCCTAATACAACCGTTAAATCCACGTGACTCCTTCTCCCTTAAGCTTCATCCTTGATAGCACCATCACACTAATTATTGATTGTATCTTGTTTTTACTGAAATTTAATGATAATTGCGGCTACTTTTTATTAAAGAAAATGTATAAAACTTTAATCAGGATCATCAGGAAAATCCCGCTTCCCATGCTGGCTACGATAAACGCATAATATTCATCATGCGTAATAGCGTTGGCACCATAGCCTAATGTGGCGATTGCCACCGTAAATGTCAAAGGCATCGAGTCGCTCAGAGAAAAAAGAAGCGTATTTTTCAATCCCAAATAACCTCCGTAAGCAACCAAAGAACTAAGTAGGCGGATACCGATAATCGCTCCTGCGATAAACAATGCAAGTTCTAAAATTTTAACATCGACAAAAGCCTCAAGCGAGAGTGTTGAGCCGACGTGAATGAAAAATATCGGTACTAAAAATCCGAATCCGAATGAGGAGAGTTTTTCAGGCAGTTCGGTTTTGTGTTTGAAATAGGTCGCGATAAACATCCCCGCTAAAAATGCCCCTAAAACGACATCGATTTTAAGGTACAGCATAGCGGCAACCATGATAAACATCAGTGCCATGGAAAATCGGATATCCTGATCTTTACTGTCATCGTGGGGCATAATGAGCGTTTTAAGTCCGGGATACCACCAGAATAATATGCGCATCCCTCGGAAAAAGAGGACAAATCCGATCAAGAATAAAAAAAGTCCCCCGAGGGTAAAAGCAAATTCGCGGTTATACCCGTATTCCAGCCCGCCGCTAAGAACTGTCAAAGCGATGATACTGACCAATTCGCCGATGATTCCGATATTGAGCGCAAGTGCCAGCCACGGCTCATTTTTCCCGTATTCTTTGACCAATGCCATAAGCATTCCCAGCGAAAAAATCGGAAATGCCACCAAATAGACCGCACTAAGATCGAAATAGACGAACAAAGCAAAAGAACACGCATAAAGCATCATAAAATAAATAACCGTTCGGCGTAAAAGAGAGGACTTTTCAAAACCGAAAGCTTTGAGGTTAACCTCCATTCCCGCCAAGAACATCAGATACAAAAATCCCACTTTGGCAATAATTTTAAAGAGTTCGTTTTCAACTAAAAAGCCGAAATACCCCGCCAAACTTCCGAGCAAAATCTCAACGACGACAACCGGTATTTTCGTGATACGAGACAAAAACGGCGAGAGCAATACCAAAAGCGAAAGGGTAATAATAACGACACTGTTGCTCATAATCATCCTCTGAGCGCTTTCCATACTTTGAGTGCCTGCATGTGCTCTTTGACATCATGAACCCGAATTATGGAAGCCCCCGCCTCTATCGCTTTGAGATGAATCGCCAATGTCCCCGCCAAACGCTCATCGCTTCCGGAGGGTGAAATCGCGTCGATCATCGATTTTCGGCTTGCACCGACGAGAAGTTTTTTGCCCAAGCGCAGAAAATGGCGCTGATGCGTTAAAAGAGCCAAATTATCTTCGAGCCGTTTACCGAACCCGATTCCGCAATCTAAAATAACCTCTTTGATCCCGAATGATTCCGCCTTTGCTATCCGTTCACGGAAAAAAAGTTCCACATCGTGAAGCACCGATGAATACGACGGATTTTCCTGCATGTCTATCGGCTTGCCCTGCATATGCATAACGACGGCTGTTGCCTCGTAACTTCCGCACAACCGTGCCACCTCATCGTTGGCTAATCCCGTAATATCGTTGATGATCTGAAATCCCCTCTCCAACGCATAATGGATAACGGCAGGTTCATAACTGTCCAGACTGAGTTTCGTCTTTTCATAAAAACGTTGTTCGTATAAGATATCGATAATCGGACGTACGCGATTCAGCTCTTCTTCCGCACTGACCGCGACACTCCCCGGACGGCTTGAAACACCGCCCAGATCGATAATATCGGCCCCCTCCGAGATCATGGTTTCTATCCGCTCAATGGCGCTGATTCCCTGAAATCGACTGGTACGGTAAAAGCTGTCATCGTTTGCATTGAGGATTCCCATGATCGAAACGGGCTCGCTTTTAAGACGGCAGAAACTCTCCAGCTCTATCGAGAGCTGTTTAAGCCCGAACGGCTGAGCCTTCTCTTTTTTTGCCAGTTGCTGCAGCTGACGCTCGGTTGCAATCAGTAAAACATCTACCCTAGGTACGGATGCCGTTACCGTTCCTCTGGGAACCGCCAGATCGGCACCGATGCTGAGGGCGTCTTGTTTGAGGATGTTGGCAGCCCCTACATGCAAATCGCGGATGCGGATCAGATGACTCGTCCCTTTATCTTCCAATATGGAGACGCCGCCGCTGTCGACACCGAGCGATTTCAGTTCATGATGCAGATCAATTCTGTTGGAAAGTTTTTCAACGACCACGTTTGACCTCACGAAGAAAATTCATCAAAACCATAACCAAAACACTCTGAAAACGGCTGTTAAGTTCAATCAGACGAAGCGCTTTGTCAAACCCCTCAAGCTGAGAAGCACTCAGCGGAAGATTCTCAATATGAATCGCCTGATGCATCATCTGCTCAATCAGCGCTTTGGCTTCATGTTTTTTGAGACGGTCATGCTCTTTGACAAATGCGAATAATCCCGCAAGATCAAGGTTTTTAAGGGTGATGGGCAATGTCTCATAAAAACGTTCCGTATGCTCTTGTTTAAGGCTGAGGCGCGAACGAACCGTGGGGAGGAAAGTACTTTTATTCGGAGCGAGGAGGATAAATACGATATTTCGAGGAGGCTCTTCGAGAATTTTGAGCAGAGCATTTTGTGCCGGAACGGTAAAACTTTTAGCCCCTAGAATCAGAGTCTTTGTATTTTCCTCACTCTTATAGGCTTCGGAAATAACCTCTTTGGCATCTTCGATTTTAAAATCATCACGCATAAAAGTGACACATCTAAGAGGATACCGGGATGCTTCGATCTCTCGGGCTCTCTCCTCTATTTCGTGCGTTATGAGAATACCGCCCCGATCATTCTCGAACATTAATCTCCCCGAACAGTACGGCACTGAGAGTTTTGTCAAATAAACGATAAAGCTGCAGTAACTTAATATCGATAAGGGGATCATGAGAACGGAGCACTAGTGCATTTTGGAACCGCTCATCCATTATCCATAACAACGAGTTGGTACTCCGTTTGGCGATATCGGCACGGCGGTCATCCCCTCGGCCGACATACCAAAAAAAGTAATCCCCTTTGTAGGCGATATCGAGCATATCACCGATCATATCGATCGATTCTCCTCCGCTGATATGATCATAATGGGGATAGAGAGAATCGATACATACGATAGGGATCATCGGACGCTCTTGTGTCCGTTTATTCAAAGAAGAAATGATGTAGTGGGCGAACCACTTGCGATCATGATCGGTGATAAGGACAAGACTTTTTCCCCCCATCACCTGATCCATGGCATTAGCAATCGCCGGAGTCCATTCGAAACGTTGTTCTTCGAACCAGCTCATCGATGCCCCTTCGGAGCGGATCGATTCTAATGTCCATTGATCAAATTGGCGCACTATTGATCCAACGAATACGCGTTATGGAGTGAGCGTACTGAAAGTTCCGCGTATTTTTCATCGATGACCATCGACACCTTGATCTCTGACGTGGAGATCATCATAATATTAATATTTTCCGCTGCCATTGTCTGAAACGCTTTTGCCGCAACACCGGTGTGTGATTTCATCCCCACCCCAACGATGGATACTTTACAGATGCACTCATCGTAACTCGCTTCGCTGATCTCATCATCAGCGATAAACGTTTCTACCACTTTTTTCGCATCAATCAATTCGGTTTTAGGAACGGTAAAGTCAAGATTGGTTTTTCCGTCATGTCCGGATGTCTGAATAATCATATCGATATTAACACTGTTGTCGGCCAAACGGGTAAAGATATCCGATGCGATTCCCGGACGGTCAATAACGCCGCTGAGGGATACGCGTGCTTGGTTTTTATCGAGTGCGATACCGCTGACTAGTGGTTGTTCCATAATATTCTCTTCCTTTGTGATAAGTGTCCCTTCCGCATCGCTAAAGCTGGAGCGGGTTACGAGGTTAACGTTTAATTTTTTAGCGAGTTCGACGGAGCGGTTTTGAAGTACTTTGGCTCCCAACGAAGCGAGTTCGAGCATCTCATCGTAGCTGATTTGCTCCATTTTCTTCGCTTTTGGCTCGATACGCGGATCGGTGGTATAGATACCGTCAACATCGGTATAAATCTCACACAAATCGGCTTTGAGCGCTCCGGCAACCGCTACGGCGGAGAGGTCTGAGCCTCCGCGTCCGAGGGTGGTCACTTGACCGCTTTCGCTTACTCCCTGAAAGCCCGCGACAACAACTACTTTGCCTGATGCGAGTTCTGCGTGCATTGCGGATGGGTCAATGCTCTCGATTCGTGCTTTCGTATGAATGCTGTCGGTTACGATCCCGGCACGTCGACCGCTCATAGAGGTCGCTTTGTGTCCCATCGCATTGAGCGCGATCGAAAGAAGTGCCGCGGTTACCCGCTCCCCTGAACTCAGGAGCATATCGACTTCGCTACGCTCCGGCGTCGCGGTATAGTGTTCCGCGAAAGCGATAAGTTTATTGGTCTCACCGCTCATCGCCGATACTACGACAACCACTTGATGCCCCTCTTTAAGCGTTTGAGAGACACGGTTAGCGACATTTTGGATCCGCTCCAAATCGCCGACGCTGGTGCCGCCGAATTTTTGAACAATTAACATTATAGATACCCCTTGGCTCTAAAATGGGAAATAACCCGTTCATAGACCGGTTTTTTAAAATGGGCGATATGACTTAGCAGCTCATCAATAGCGACAAAACGGTACGCTTTAAATTCAGGATGCTTCGTATCCAAATTGATCTTGGCCCCTTTTTTTAAACGCACCAGATAATAGCGCTGTTTCTGCCCCGCGTACGGAGCCATTTTTGCCGCAACGTGAGGAGGAAAGTCATAGGCGATCCACTCGGGATACTCGGCGATAATCTCTACCTTTTTGGTACCGATCTCTTCGCCGAGTTCTCGAAAAAGTGCCTCTTCGCTTGATTCCCCCTCATCAATTCCCCCTTGGGGAAACTGCCAAACTCCCACCAAATCACTCCGTTCGGCGATAAAAACATCTTTAATCTCAGGATACTCGTGAGAGACAATAATCGCCGCCACATTCGGTCGGTAGAACTTATTTTCGGTCATTCACCATCTTCTTCGTATATTTTAAAGGGGTATTGTAAACTATTCGCTATTAAAAATACTATAATCCTGACATGCTTTTATATATTCACATCCCTTTTTGCGATAGCAAATGTTCTTACTGCGCTTTTAACTCCTATGTCGATAAATTTGCATTGCGCGAAGCGTACATGAATGCCCTTCTTATCCAGCTCCGATCCGAGCTTCTCCGTTTCAACGTCACAGCCGATAATCTGATAGAGACCGTATTTATCGGAGGGGGAACCCCCTCTACGGTAGATCCTTCGCTTTATCGGGCTATTTTTGAAATGATTGACCCTTATTTAGCCTCAAATTGTGAAATTACCTCCGAAGCCAATCCCAACAGCGCCACAAGAACGTGGCTGGAAGGGATGTTTGAGCTGGGAGTCAATCGCCTCAGCTTCGGCGTTCAAAGCTTTAACAACGAAAAATTAAAAACCCTCGGGCGCGCCCATCACACCCAACATGCTCTCGAGGCGATCCGCACCGCCTCCGCCATCGGGTACAAACATCTCACTATTGATTTGATTTACGGAGTAAAAGGGGACACCAAACCCCTTTTAAAAGCGGACATAGAACAAGCTTTTTCCCTTCCGGTCGACCACATCAGCCTCTATGCCCTCACCATCGAAGAGGAGACGGCATTTGAAAAAACACCCGAAATGGCACATGAAAAACTGGAGCTGACCCGATGGCTTTTTCGTGAAATTACGGATAGAGGATTTGAGCAGTATGAAATTTCCAATTTCGGCACCTACCGATCCGTCCACAATATCGGCTACTGGGAACATAAGTCCTATATCGGTTTAGGCGCGGGAGCGGTCGGATTTTTGGACAATTGCCGCTATTATCCCGGTACAGATGTCGAACACTACATTAAAAATCCCTGCGAATTCACTACAGAGACGATTGAACCTTCCGCTCTGGTAAGCGAAAAACTATTTTTAGGATTTCGAAGTTGTGTCGGAGTAGATGAAGCACATTTGAGCAAAAAGCAGAAAGATCAAGCCGATTTGCTCTGCCGTGAGGGGATGCTTAGATACGATAACGGCCGCTATTTCAATGCCGATTTTCTTTTAGCGGACGAAATCGCATTGAGAGTAGAGGGGTTTTAACTTTCTTTGGATAGAATTTCTACCTTATAAAAATTTTGATTTTTGGATAACACAATGTTTGGAATGGGTTTAGGGGAAATATTTATTATTGTCATCATCGCTATTTTGTTTTTAGGACCGGATAAGCTTCCCGGTACGATGGTCGATATTGCTAAATTTTTCCGAAGCGTTAAAGGTACCGTCAATTCTGCTCGTGCAACCCTCGAAGAGGAGATGAAATTTTCCGAGATGAAGCAAGAGGCCTTGAATTACAAAAAAGAGCTGACCGATGCCAGTGCGGAGTTAGAGCGAATGACCAATGTCACCGAAATCGGCACCGAGCTCACCTCTATTAAAAATGATATTAATCTTGATATTCCTGCTTCAGCACCCTCTGCTCCAAAAGAGCCCGAAGTGATTACCTTTGCCCCAAAGCCAAAAGAATCTAAACCGAATGAAGAGAATGTCTAATGTTTGATGATTTAAAACCCCATTTAGTTGAGCTGAGAAAGAGGCTCGGTATCAGTGTCGCCGCAGTGGTCATCATGTTTTTTGTGGCCTTTAATTTCCACGAACCGATTATGTCATGGATGACGCAGCCGTTGAATGATGCCCTTGCCGAAGTAGCAAAGATATCTCCGAATGCCGCGCACGGCATGGTAACGACGACACAAGTGGGGGGGACTTTTTTCGTAGCGATGAAAGTCGCTTTTTTCGCAGGATTATTAGGGGCGCTGCCTGTTATTTTGTCCCAGATTTGGCTTTTTGTAGCACCGGGTTTATATGCCAATGAAAAAAAGATGCTCTACCCCTTCATATTTGGCGGCACCTCCATGTTTGTCATCGGGGCATTGTTTGCCTACTATGTCGTTACTCCTTTTGGGTTTAGCTTTTTAATCGCATTCGGAGCATTTGAATTTGTTCCCATGATCAATATTGAAGATTACGTCGATTTTTTTGCGAAAATTATGTTTGGATTCGGATTAGCGTTTGAACTCCCGATCGTTTGTTATTTCCTCGCCCTTTTGGGTTTAATTGATGACAAAATGATGACCGGATTCTTCCGGTACGCTATCGTCTTAATCTTTATTATTTCAGCGATCCTCACACCACCGGATGTCCTTACCCAAATTTTGATGGCCATTCCCCTCACATTGCTGTACGGAATTTCAATTCTGATTGTACGTGCCGTGAATCCTGCCCCGAAAGAGGAACCGTATATCGCCGAAGATGAAGAAGAAACGATTGACTAAAACCGATCCGCTTCTCACGTCCAGCTACCACTATGAGCTCCCCTCTGAGCTTATAGCGACCCATCCGATCCATCCCCGAGACCATGCCCGTCTTTTGGTTTACAATCGTACTCATAAAACCATCACCCATGCCCGTTTTGACGCACTGGAGTTATTTTTACCCAAAAACTGCGGTATCATCTTTAACGATACGAAAGTCATCAAAGCCCGCCTTTACGGGAAAAAAGAGAGCGGCGGAGCGATAGAACTCCTCATTAATCGTCCCCATGATGCCCATGCCATCAATGTCTATATCAAAGGGAGAGTCAAAATAGGAACTGTTTTGCTCTTTGATGACACTCTCCATGCCAAAGTAATTCAACTGCACGAAGACGGCTCGAGAGAAGTCAACTTTTATTATCACGGAAATCTCATACGTTTCGAAGAACTGCTTCCCGTTTTAGAAAAAATCGGCCATATTCCCCTCCCCCCGTATCTGGGCCGGGAAGATGACTCGGAGGATGAGCGCGAATACCAAAGCGTTTTTGCCCACCATGAGGGAGCGGTTGCTGCTCCGACCGCATCACTCCATTTCACCGACGAGCTGTTTGACGCCGTTTGTTCATCTCATCCGCACGCGTTTGTCACCCTCCATGTCGGCTCAGGTACCTTTAAACCCGTCGAAGCGGAAGTTATTACCGACCACCCTATGCACTCCGAATACTTTCATATCAGTCAGGATGCACAAAACCTTATACACAGTGATATTCCCCTCCTCTCCATCGGAACGACCTCTACCCGAACGGTGGAATATCATGTCAGAGCTAAAGAAACACATGGGGAAGCCAATCTCTTTTTGCATCCGAACAATCCCCCGCAACGGATCAACCATCTACTCACCAATTTTCATCTTCCCCAGTCGACGTTACTCATGCTCGTGGCATCGTTTGTGGGGTTGGAAGAGACACATCGCATTTATCAAGAAGCGATTGATCAAAAATATCGTTTTTTCTCGTACGGTGATGCCATGCTTATACTTTAAATTACGCCATATTATGATAAAATAGTGATATTCCTTCTCAAGGCATTATCATGGATAACATTAACCGCAGAAATTTTCTAGGTGCAGGCCTGATACTCGGCGCATCTACCCTATTGGGAAAAGAATCTTCCCCTAAAATTATCACCGATACCAAAGAGTTTGTCCCTCCGGTCATCGCATTTCCGGAAAAAAAACCGCTCAAAGTTATCTCTGACCGTCCTCCGTTGCTGGAGTCTCCGCGTGACATTTTCACCCAGGCAATCACCCCGAACGACCAATTTTTTGTTCGATGGCATATGCCGGACATCCCGACCTACATCGACCTGAACGAATTTCGTTTGAGCGTTCAAGGCTCCGTCGAAAAACCTCTCTCTTTGAGCGTAGACGATTTGAAATCGAAATTTGAACCCGTTGAAATCACTTCCGTCCTCCAATGCGGAGGAAACAGCCGTAAATATTACGCTAAAACGGGTCAAGCTACCCACGGTGTCCAATGGGGCCACGGAGCAATGGGGTGTGCCGTATGGAAAGGGGCCCGTCTCAAAGATATCCTCAATATGGCGGGAGTCAAAGCGACGGCCCGATTTGTCGGTGTCAACGGTCTCGAAAAACCGGCTGTCGATGCTACCCCAAAATTTTTCCGTGAAATGGAAATCGACGAAGCGCTCAGCGGCGAACTGATCGTCGCGTATGAGATGAACGGCGAAGATCTGCCGTATCTCAACGGCTTCCCTCTTCGTCTCGTGATTCCGGGACATTTTTCGGACAGCTGGGTCAAAATGCTCTCCGAAATCACCGTTATGGACGAGTACCGCAAATCTTTCTTTATGGATGTCGCCTATACCGTACCCGACAATGACTGTGAATGCGTCATTTCAGGGAGCGACTTCGAGTATAAACGAAAACCGATCGCCGCGATGAAAGTCAAATCGGTCATCGGTTACCCTACCCCGAACACCGTTATCAAAAAAGGGTCCCGTGTCAAAGTAACGGGAGTCGCTTTCGATCAGGGCAAAGGGATCAAAGAGGTCATGATCTCTACCGACGGCGGGAAAAGCTGGAGTGCGACCGCATTGCAAAAAGACAACGGAAAATATGCCTACCGCCAATGGATGTATCAATGGGAACCGAAAGCCAAAGGCGAATACATCATTATGGTCCGCGCTATCAACCGAATCGGCAACATTCAGCCTCAAGCCGATGAAATCGGCTGGAATGCCGGCGGATACCAGTACAATGCCGTCGACTACGTCAACGTGAAAATAGTGTAAGGATAAAGGATGAAAATGAAACTGTTAATTACTGCACTATTGTTAAGCACATCAACACTCTTTGCCCAAGTCGCCAAACCTATCGAAATCCCTTATGTCGACTATCCGATCGAAGCGGGCGATCACGACGAAGTGACACAACAGTACTGCCTCATCTGCCATTCGTTCGGGTATGTCCTCAATCAAGGGAAAAAAAGCCGTCCGTACTGGACCGGTACCGTACAAAAAATGGTCAATGAGTTTAAAGCTCCGATCCCGAAAGAAGATCAGCAAACAATCATTAACTATCTCGTAAAACATTACGGCTACGAAACACAATCAGGGCACTAAGTCCTGATTAGCCCACCCAGACTCTTCCGTTTCGCACCTCAATAACTCCTGATAATTCAGCTTCAAAAATCTCACTCGGAAATCGGCTCACCGCTTCATCATAAATAGGATTTGTTCGACAATAGGCGATAAACGGCGTATCTTCGATACTGTTTTTCCCTTGTTGACTTATCCTAGCAACGAAGAGATCGATATCATCAATCGCACTCGCTTTCCCTTCGCTCACCAGTTGGCGGGTTGCCGAACTCTCTCGAAGACGATGAGGGAGGACATAGATCGGTTTTTCCATAGCCAATGCGTATTCGACGCTGCGCATACTGCCGCTCCCCAAATCGGCTTCGGTCACAATCAATGCTTCTCCCAGTGCCACTACGATCTCATTACGCACCACAAAACTCCACGGTGTCGCTAAAAAATCGGGTTCGAACGGGCTTATTAGCAACCCGTTTTTTTCAATGGATCCGATCAGTATACTATTGGATGACGGATAGCGGTGATCGATCCCGCAGGGCAGCACCGCGATGGTATTTGCCGTCCCGGCCCCCTCATGGGCGAGTGCATCGACTCCGGCTGCGGCACCGCTGACAATCACCGATCCCGCCGCAGAAAGCTTCTTGGAAAGTTCATAGGTCATAGAACGTGTGTACGGGTTCGGTCGCCTAGTTCCGACCATAGAAATTTTTGGACGAAAAAGAAGAGGCAACGAGCCTTTATAATAAAGAGGCTCAGGGTATCGTTTCATCTTTTCGAGTTCACGAATATGCTCAGTAATTTTCATCTCTAGACCTCTTAGCGTCTTATTTAAAATATTCTATCATGATCACCGATAGCATCTTTTTTTATGACATAACGCCATTTTATTCCCTGATATCGCGCACCGGTTCCTTAACACTGATCGCTCAAACAGCAGTAAAATATATTTTAATATTTTGCAACTAAAATGCAACAATTAAGAATTATAATGGCACAATGATTCGTTATTAAAAAATATTAGTTATTAATATTTTTACGATCTTATTCGTTAAATTTAGTAAAAAGGGGTTTAGAGCATGAAAAAGTATTTTTTGAGCGCCCTCGCGGCGCTGAGCATTACGTCATCGGCGTTTGCCGGCAATCCGGACGATTATTTCGGTGCGATCTGGCCTACGGCGGCGCAATATTGCCCTGACGGTACGGTAGAGGCCGATGGTACAATATACCCGGTAAATCAGAATCAGGCATTGGCAGCTCTCTACGGCAATACCTACGGAGGCGACGGAAGAACCACCTTCGGCATACCCAATCTTCGCGGAACAATGCCGATTGGAACGGGGCCGCTTCCCGGCACATCCTACACGATTCGGCTCGGAAGTAAAGTGGGTCAAGAGACCACTCAGTCTACGCTCCCAGCGCATACCCATACCGCGGCATTTACACGAGGCAGCAGCACAAACCCTATTACGGTCAATATTCCTGTCTCCGCTAACACAAGCGGAAACTTGTCGGCACCGGATAGCACTCACAATACTATGGCAGGTACAAGCGGCGGCCCTGGCGGCGCAGCGATGTGGACCGATACGATGACAAACCCTGTTAATATCAATGGTATAACTACTTCAGGCGGTACGGGGACAGGCACCGTGAGTGTTGGCACTGCGGGTACACCGACCCCCGCATCGATCACAACGATCCCGCCGCAAGTGGGCATACGATTTTGTATCGTGACCAACGGAGACTGGCCGGTAAAGCCAAACTGATTTCATCCTAAAAAATATTCATAAAGGAAAAAATATGAAACATTATTACGTCAGCGCCCTCACGGCTCTCGCCCTCACGGCATCACTTTACGCCAGCAGTAGCAACGATTATATCGGCGCTGTCTGGGCTACAGGAGCGACCTATTGCCCTACTAATTCCCTACCGGCGGACGGTCGGCAATTAAGAATCAGCGACTATGATGCATTGTTTAGCGTCATCGGGACCACCTACGGCGGCGACGGGAGAATAAACTTCGCCCTCCCCGATTTGAATGGACGCACGCCGGTCGGCAGCGGGCAAAGTCCAGGGCTCTCCGGTGTTGTGCTCGGACAAAAACGGGGACAAGCGGCTGTAACCCTCATAGCCAGTAATCTTCCGGCACATACCCATGCCGCAACGTTTACTCCGAGCGGTACAAATCCTATTACCGTCAATATCCCTGTTTCCGCGAACACAAGCGGAAATTTGTCATCACCGGATAACACTCATAATACCCTGGCAGGTACACTAAACGGCCCAACCAGTGCCTTGATGTGGACCGATAAGATGACCAGCCCGATCAATATCAAGGGGGTAACAGCTTCCGCCGGTACAAGTACTGCCAGCGTAACAGTGAACCCGACAGGGAGCTCTCAAGCGATCAACACGGTTCCGCCGGTATTGGGCGTAACCTATTGCGTCACCGTTACGGGGTTGTACCCGCCTCAGCCTTAATTGGTTTTATCATACCCAATACAAAAAAAGGAAAAGATATGAAATGTTATTACTTAAGCGCCCTTGCCGCCCTAACCTTCGCATCCTCCGCGTTTGCATGCGGAGACAGTGATTATCTCGGTTCGATCTGCACCACGGCGGCGGCCACCTGCCCTGCCGGAACGCTCGAAGCAAACGGACAATTATTGACTATCAGTCAAAATCAAGCATTGTATTCGCTGGTAGGAACTTATTTCGGCGGCGACGGGAGAGTAAACTTTGCCCTCCCTGACCTGCGCGGACGCGCGCCGGTAGGGTACGGGCAAAGCGCCGGTACGTCCACTGTTGCGTTCGGAAAACCGCGCGGTCAAGAGAACATAACCCTCACGGCCGACAATCTCCCGGCGCACACCCATAGTGCTGCATTTAATCCGGGCAGCGGTACGAACCCCATCACGGTCACGGTTCCGGTCTCCACTAATAGTGGAACACAGTTAGCACCCGATAGTACTCATGCCATGATGGCAGGTACACCGAAAACCGGTTTAAGCAGTGCCGCAATGTGGACCGGTACGATGACAAGCCCTGTCAATCTCAATGGGATAACAGTATCCGGTGATACCGGCAGCGGCAGCGTTACCCTTACCGCTACGGGTGCCGCTGCACCGGTTCCGACGATCTCGCCGGAATTGGGGCTGAAATATTGCGTCGTTAGCAAAGGTACCTATCCTCCGCGACCGTAATGTAATCAGTAAGTTTTATATTCCGTCTTGCATCGTAAAGCAAGACGGAGTCATCCGTAAAAAGTTTCTAAAAGGAACTTTTTACGGATGGCTTTGCCTCTATCATATTTCATTAGACATAAGGATTCGTACGCATGGATACTGCTGCACCTCAACAAATTGCCTTCATCCTCGACAGCAGCGGAGACGTTTTAGCGCAACAGGCAGTGCCAACACTTTTACCACAATTAGGTTTGATGTAATGTATTGTCATTCAGGGTCTCTATCCAATACATCCTTAAGTGAAATTTCAACATCGTTTACCTTGCTGGGTAGGCTTTTTTATGAGTCAGAATTCATCTAAAAAGCAATTTTTATATGGATTTTATATAACACATTAACGCATATAAGGAATTTAAAAATGGCAAATGGAACGATTACTTTTATCAATAATACGGGGCTAGTAGATAAGATTGCTACAGATGGTGATGCTGGTTCTACTGATATTTTGGGTATTGCGATAGATATTTATGCGATTACATCGTCTGGTACACAAGATGCGGCGCAACAAGTTGCTTGGCATGATGGCTCTGACTCAGGTTGGGCTGGGTATCCGTCCATATTAGTGGGTGATAGTGCCAATGCTTATTATGGCATGGTTATTAAAAGCCAAGATGGTAGTAATTTCTCTCTCACTTCTCTTGATTTTTTGGATTTTGGTGGATGGGATGGGGCATCATTCAGCATCCAAGGGTTTGATAATGGCGCTGATACAGGTACGGCAGTTACTTTCAATGGTAATACGGATGGCAACTATATTCACCTTGCGCAGTCTGGTGTATTGACAAGTAGCAAATTTCAAAATGTCGATGAAGTAAGAATCTTCAAGACCGGTGGTGCTTCTTCATGGACATCACTCAATAATATTCAAATCGCGGATCCTGTTTCCTCCGGACCGACCGTCACCTCTGCCGTCTACGATGCCTCAACCAACTCTCTTGTGGTAACGGGAACCAATATGACGGCAACCGCCGGTGTGACCAACGATATCAATGTCGCAAAACTGACCCTCACCGGCGAGGGGGGGGCAACCTACACCCTGACGTCGTCAAACGTCGAAATCGATTCAGCAACGCAATTTACCGTTGCACTGAATGCCACCGATCAAATCAACGTTGAAGGGTTGTTGAACAAGAACGGTACCTCTTCTGTGGGGGCAACCACTTATAACATTGCTGCTGCTGCCGACTGGGATGTTGCCAGCACCGGCAATGCCGACCTCACCGGTAACGGCATCACCGTGAGCAACACACAAACGCCGACCATCACCTCAGCGACCTACGATGCCGCTACGGGATCACTCGTAGTGACCGGTACCAATCTGGTCAAAACCATCGGTGCTACCAATGACATTACGGTGAATAAACTAACGTTTACCGGCGAAGGGGGAAGTACCTATACGCTCACAAGTTCAAATGTCGAGATTACTGATGCCACCAGTTTTTCTGTGACGCTCAATGCTACCGACCTAGCCGCACTCAATCAGATTATGAACAAAAACGGCACCAGCTCGACCGGTGCCACGACCTACAACCTTGCCGCCGCCGATGACTGGAACAGCGTGATTACCGCCGGCACTATTGCCGATGCGACCAGTGCCGTCACAGCGAGCAATGTCGCCGTCCCTGCAATCACGAGTGCAGCCTATAATGCCTCTACCGGTGCACTCGTCGTTACCGGAACAGGCTTTCTTAAACTGAACGGTGCAACCAACGATATCGATGTCTCTAAACTGACCTTTACCGGTGAGGGGGGAAGTACCTATACCCTTACGACTTCCAGTGTCGAAATCACTTCGGGAACCAGTTTTTCTGTGACGCTCAATGCTACCGACCTAGCCGCACTCAATCAGATCGTCAACAAAAACGGCACGGCTTCGTCCGGTGCCACGACCTACAATCTCGCCGCCGCCGAAGACTGGGCCGCAGGTGCCGATGCCGCCGTCGTTGTCGCCGATCTTACCGGCAACGGCGTCACAGCGAGCAATGTCGCCATTCCGACCATCACCTCGTCGACGTATAACGCCTCTACCGGTGCACTCGTCGTTACCGGAACGGGCTTTCTTAAACTCAGTGGTGCAACCAACGATATCGATGTCTCTAAACTGACCTTTACCGGTGAGGGGGGGAGCACTTACACCTTAACCAGCTCCAGCGTAGAGATTACCAGCGGCACATCATTCAGCGTTACCCTCAACGCTACCGATCTTGCCGCACTCAATCAGATCGTCAACAAAAACGGCACGGCTTCGTCCGGTGCCACGACCTACAATCTCGCCGCCGCCGAAGACTGGGCAGCAGGTGCCGATTCGGCTGTCGTCGTCGCCGATCTTACCGGCAACGGCGTCACAGCGAGCAACGTCGCCGTCCCTGCAATCACGAGTGCAACTTACGATTACACTACCAATGTATTAACCGTCACCGGAACGGGCTTCCTAAACAAAAGCGGTGCAACCAACGACATCGACCTCACCAAACTGACCTTTACCGGAGAAGGGGGTGCTACCTACACGCTGAGCAATGCAACGGGAGTAGAAATCACTTCGGGAACCAGTTTTTCTGTGACGCTCAGCGGGGCAGACCTGATCAACGTCGAAACCCTGCTCAACAAAAACGGAACCAGTGCGGTGAGCGGTACGACCTACAATCTCGCCGCCGCCGAAGACTGGGCCGCAGGTGCCGATTCGGCTGTCGTCGTCGCCGATCTTACCGGAAACGGCATTACCCTCAGCAACTATGCCGCGCCGACAGTGACCTCGGCTACCTATGACGCCGGGACCCACGTCCTCAGTGTAACCGGTACAAATCTGGTATCCAAATCCGGCGCGACCAACGACGTCGCCGTTTCATTGCTCACCCTTGCAGGTGAGGGGGGAACGTATACGCTGACATCATCCAACGTTGACATTACGAATGCCACTACTTTTTCCGTGACGCTCAATGCCGCCGACCAGTTGGTTGTAAACGGTCTGCTGAACAAAAACGGTACGGCATCCTCCGGTGCGACGACCTACAACCTCGCCGCCGCCGAAGATTGGATGGCAGGTACCGCCTCTGCCACCGCGGTTGCCGACCTGACCGGAAACGGTATCACAGTCAGCAACGTCCAAACACCGACCATTACCTCCGCCGTCTATGATTCCACAAGCGGTGCTCTCGCGGTTACCGGAACAAATTTTTTCAGCAAAGTGGGTGCCAATAACGATATTGACCTCTCTAAGCTAACCTTTACCGGACAAGGCGGAGCCACCTACACGCTCACAAGTGCGTCGAATGTGGAAATCACCTCGGCGACTTCGTTCAGCGTAACGTTGAGCGGAGCGGATAAAACCAACGTCGATGCGTTGTTGAACCAAATCGGGACCAGTGCATCCGATACTACCGTCTACAACCTGGCAGCGGCAGAGGACTGGCTTGCCGGTGCCGATTCCGCCGCCGTCATTACCGACGCGGTCAACGCCATTACGGTGTCGATCAATCCGGCGATCACCTCTGCAACCTACGATGCCGCTACCGGGTCTTTAGTCGTGACCGGAACCAATATGCAAGCTCAAGCGGGTGTGACCAACGACATTACCGCCAACAAACTGACGTTTACCGGTGAGGGGGGCGCAACGTACACCCTGACCGATTCGGCCAATGTCGAGCTTACGAGTGCGACTTCATTTACTATCGCCCTGAGCGTCACGGACAAAGCGGCCATCAATCAGATTGTCAACAAAGACGGTACCGCTTCAACGGGTGCTACCGCTTACAACCTCGCCGCAGCGGATGATTGGAATGCACAAGTGAGCGCAGGCGATACGTCTGATCTTACCGGCAACGGTATCACAGCGAGCAACGTCGCCATTCCGACCATCACCTCGTCGACGTATAACGCCTCTACCGGCGCACTCGTCGTTACCGGAACGGGCTTTCTTAAACTCAGTGGTGCAACCAACGACATCGTCGCCAACAAGTTCACCTTTACGGGCGAAGGCGGTGCGACCTATACACTGACCGATACGTCGAACGTCGAGATCACCTCCGGTACCGCATTCACAATAACGCTTAGCGCTACCGACAAAGCGGCACTAAACCTTATGACGAATAAAGACGGTACCGCTTCGTCCGGCGGCACGACCTATAACCTTGCCGCCGCCGAAGACTGGGCAGCGGGTGCCGATGCCGCTGTCGTTGTCGCCGATCTTACCGGCAACGGCGTCACAGCGAGCAATGTCGCCGTCCCGACCATCACCTCGTCGACGTATAACGCCTCTACCGGTGCACTCGTCGTTACGGGAACAGGCTTTCTAAGCAAAAGCGGTGCAACGAATGACATCGATGTATCAAAACTGACCTTTACCGGTGAAGGGGGAAGTACCTATACCCTTACGACTTCCAGTGTCGAAATCACTTCGGGAACCAGTTTTTCTGTGACGCTCAATGCTACCGACCTAGCCGCACTCAATCAAATCGTCAACAAAAACGGTACCAGCTCAACCGGTGCCACGACCTACAATCTTGCCGCCGCCGAAGACTGGGCAGCGGGTGCCGATGCGGCTGTCGTTGTCGCCGATACTACCGGAAACGGTATTACGGCGAGCAATGTCGCCGTCCCGACCATCACCTCATCGACGTATAACGCCTCTACCGGCGCACTCGTCGTCACGGGAACGGGCTTTCTTAAACTCAGCGGTGCCGCCAACGACATCGTCGCCAACAAATTCACCTTTACGGCGGAAGGCGGTGCGACCTATACGCTGACCGATACGACCAATGTCGAGATCACTTCCGGTACCGCCTTTACGATCACCCTCAGTGCAACCGATCTTGCCGCCATCAATCAGATCGTGAACAAAAACGGTACCAGCTCAACCGGTGCCACGACCTACAACCTCGCAGCCGCCGAAGACTGGGCAGCGGGTGCCGATGCCGCCGTCGTTGTCGCCGATACTACCGGAAACGGTATTACGGCGAGCAATGTCGCCGTCCCGACCATCACCTCGTCGACGTATAACGCCTCTACCGGTGCACTAGTCGTTACCGGAACGGGCTTTCTTAAACTCAGCGGTGCGACCAACGACATCGATGTCTCTAAACTGACCTTTACCGGTGAGGGAGGTAGTACCTACACCCTAACCGGCTCCAGCGTAGAGATTACCAGCGGCACATCATTCAGCGTTACCCTCAACGCTACCGATCTTGCCGCACTCAATCAGATCGTGAACAAAAACGGTACCAGCTCAACGAGTGCTACCACCTACAATCTCGCCGCCGCCGAAGACTGGGCAGCGGGTGCCGATGCCGCTGTCGTTGTCGCCGATACTACCGGAAACGGCGTTACGGCCAGCAACGTCGCCGTCCCTGCAATCACGAGTGCAACCTATGATTCCGGAACCGGTGTCCTAACCGTGAGCGGTACCCATTTTGTCCATAAATCCGGCAGTGCAAACGATATTGATCTTTCAATGCTGACCTTTACCGGAGAAGCCGGCGGCACCTATACGCTAACCACGGCTACCGATGTAGAGATCACTTCGGGAACATCGTTTACCGTAACGCTCAGCGGAGCGGACAAAACGGGTGTTGATGCACTCTTAAATAAAATCGGTACCAGCTCGACCGATGCTACAACCTACAATCTTTCCGGCGCCGAAGACTGGATGGCGGGTACCGATGCGGCAGTCAACGTTGTCGACGGAACAAACGCCATTACCGTCTCCCAAACTGTCGCCTCTTCTGGCGGTTCATCGGGCGGAACAACCTCAACAACGACCAACATCATCGGCGACGATACGCTCGATGGGATTGTACGGACGCCAATAACGACGACGACGGTCGGAGATACGACGGTAACGACCCAGACGGGGACGGGAACCCGAACCTACACGGATGATGACGGCGAAATCGTCACCCAAACGAATAAAACGGTTGAAGCCGTGCAAATCAGCGCACCGACCAACGGTGGCAGTACAACAACAGCCATACCGCTTTACTGGGGTGAAAGCTCCAAGACGGAGTGGGCGACTACGGCATCGGTATCTTCGGGTGTAACCCTCGCTTCCGAAGGAAACCGGGCACCGGTACAAACCCAGACGACGCAGACGGCAATCGATGATTTGATCTATTACATCCAAACGACCGTCCCCTCAACCGATGGCACCAAATCCGAGATGCTGGGCGGCGGATCGAGTTTCTTGTCTCAACTAGGAAATGTCACTACCCTCGTCGTAAATAAAGTCATCCTCTCGACGGCTTCCGCGACAAGTACAACCCCATCGGCGGTTTCACTCGACGGAACCGCCAATACGGTCACGACGGGCGGAGTAACAGGGACTCCTAAAGAAGCCCTCGTTATCGACGGAAGTTCGCTTGCGGCCGGTTCGACCGTCACATTGTCGAATATCGAATTCGGCGTACTGACCGGTTCGAACCTTAACGTCACTCTTACCGGCTCGGCAACTCAAACCGTGTTTACCGGTTCAGGCACCCAAACCTTGACGACATCGGCATCCAACCAGAACCAACTTCACGCCGGAGGGGGAAACGATGCATTCCATATCACGGGAGCACAGGAAAGTGTATTGTCGGCTCCAAGAGCCGAAGCACTGAACAGCCTATCGACAAGCGATACGTTTGCCGATTCCATCGCCGATAAGACGATACTGTACGCAGAAGAGGGAGACGATACGGCATCCACAGAGGGAGCCGGTACGCAGAACGTCTTCGTCCACGGCGGAAGTGGAGAAGACAGTATCAGCTATCAAGGCTCCCTCTACGACTATACGATTACCCAAGACGAAGGGATCACCTACATCCGCGCCAACGGAAGCACAAAGACCGATATCCTCCTGAACGTCGAGAGTATCCAATTCGATGACGCGACCTACACGGTCGTAAACGAAGTACAACTGACCAAAATAGCGACCCTGTACCAACAAGTACTCGACCGTCAGGCGGAAGTGGACGGATTCCAATACTGGGCACACGATTATGCGAACGGAGAGAGTATCGGAAATATCGCGACCAACTTCGTCCGCTCTAGCGAATACTTCAGCAATACGGGTAATGCTTGGGACACCATGAACAACAGCCAACGAATCGAAGTTTTTTATGAACTGATGCTCGGTCGCGCTTCGGATGAGACGGGTAAAAACTTTTGGCTGAATGCACTGGATAATGGCATGAGTATCCAGCAGGTTGCCGAATCCTTCGTGGACTCTATCGAAATGCAGGGAGTTTATGTGACCGATCAGGCGTGGACGTTCACTGTCGCCTAATACATTTTGAACGTCAAGGATACGATAGCAAATGCGTGCCTCTTCGAGGCGGAAAATTTCGGCCTAACAAGATGATAGAAGTAGAAATTTAAAAAAAGGAAATCATATGGGTATATTGATAGAAAAATCTATGTTGGACAAAATGGGCGAAGTCATCGCTATGTTGCCCCCAAGCGATATTAAAGAGACGATTGAGCAAACCATCAAAAGCAAAGCGGATAAATTTGCCATCATTGAAGCACTGTTTCAAAAAATATGTGCCAAAAAATATTCCGATGAAACGATGAGTTTTTTTCTAAACGGCTGGAAAATGACCCATCTAAAAATGCTCCCTATCTACGGTGTCTCTTGCCGTCTCAATATGCTGGGCATGGAGTGCAGCGATGAAAAAAAGAAGTTAAGCTATCTGGAGTCGTCCGCCTTTAATGCGCAAACCAGTCATGAGGATTTGGGAATCGGTTTTGACGCGATATCACACGGCAGATTGTACGATGAATTTGCTTTTTCACTCACCCAAAGCGATGAATGGAAACTCTCCAAATACGATACTCAAAAGGCAAATGACTTTTCGCAGTGGGTTTACCGGGGGATGCTGCTAAAATCGATCCCTTATGCTTTATGCATCAATATGATTTCAGAGTTTTACAATCATGCGGAATATGCCTATGCGTACGAAACATTCAAATACAGCATGAGTAGTTTTTACGGGATCGAAGGCAAAGCGCTGGAAGATGCGATACGCTATATCGACGTCCATAATGAATATGAAACGGAGATACACCATTTTATGGCGGTTATCCATGCCATTGAAAAATACGAAGAGGCATCGGGAGAAAAAGTAGATACCTCAACCATGGCAGAGGTAATCGTCACCTATGTAGATTCCATCACCGAAGCGTTAGAAGCCGTTGCACAAAAGTTTGATTAATCGCTATGGAACGTTTCTCTCCTCTTTTCGTTAGAACTGCCGACTGTCCGATACAGATGCGAGAGCATTTGAATGCGTATGAAAAGCAATTGAAAAAAGAGGCGCAAACACTGCAGCGCTTAGGCCATAAGGTAAAAGACCAAAGTTTTGCCTGCAGCTCCTTTTCGTTTCGAGCGCCCTCGCACGCGAATGATGCGCATATGCTGCTTTTAGGCGGTATGGGACCGCTCGCCGGGGTATACGGTATGCGTGACACTTTGGAAAAAACAAACATCCCCGTTACACTTTTTCAGGCATGTGCCGTTCCCCAAAGAAGTTCCCATACCGATATTACCCCTACCCTATCCGATGCGCTGATAAATGCCATCTCCTGCTGCCCGACTGCAAAAGAGATAGAGCTGGTCGTTTTATGCAACAGTGCCCATCCGTTTATGGATGAGGCAATTAAGCGTGCATCGGAACATTCTCCGAACCTGTCGGAAAAACTAAGATTCAACTCCCTAAAAACTTCGGTTGAAAAGAATTCACACCTGTTTGAAAACAAAAAAAGTATCGTACTGCAAACCGCATTTTCTTCCAAAACAGGGGTTTACGGAAAATCTTCATTCCTGCGTTCGCTCGAAGACGTGCCTGCTCTTATGCCGTGTCAAAATGATCTAAACAATGCTATCGAAGGGGTTAAATCGTTTAATAAAGAGCGGATACTCAACAGCGCTACAAAAGTATTTATGAAATTAAAAGAGTGGGAAGCGGAAATCATTCTGCTCGGCTGCACCGAAATGCCGATTATTGTTGAGTATTTGAAAAAACACGCGCCTAAAGAGATACAAGAGTATTTGAGTCATATTGAGTTAATCGATCCGCTGCATATAACGTTTGCAGAAATAGCCAAGAAGAAGTTACGATGACCATACTGGAGTATATGAAAAAACATGCGACGCAGACCCCTCAAAAGCTCTTTTTAAAAGAGGGGACAAAAAGTTGGAGCTTCGGTTCGTTTTACGAAGAGGTTGCCAAACTTTCTACCTTTTTCATCCGACAAGGGATCAAAAAAGGAGATTACGTCGTGATCCATTTGGATCAAAAAAGCGAACATCTGCTTACCTACACGGCACTGCTGAACATCGGTGCGGTAAGTGTCCATTTGTATCCTGAAAGAGAGGATGAGTACGTGGAATTTGCAGCTGAGCATACCTCTGCCAAAGCGGTTGTCAGCAACACGTTCAAACAAGAGTTATCCTCTGTAGTCGTATTGGATTTTCCGATACATCTTGATCCGGAACCTACCTACGGCTGCGATTCGTATGAGATTGCCTATGTCATGTTTACGAGCGGCACGACCTCTTTGCCCAAAGCGGTATTGACCACGCAAGACAATATCCGATTTGTCACCGATACGCTGATAGAGCTTGCCGGGATAAGAGAAGGGGCGGAAAAAGAGATTATTTTGCTGCCGCTGGGGTCTACGGGAGGATTGGGGCATTTTCATGCCGCTTTGATGCAGGGAAACGCTATACGGCTTTTCCCCGGGTTCTACAGCCGTCTGGACGACAAGGGGATCGACATGCTGCTTGAGTCTATAGAAGAAGAGTCCGCAACCGGCATTTTGTTGACGCCGGGATTGATTACCAAAATATTAAACACCCGCAAAGAGAAATTGAAAACAGCCGGGAAAACGCTTCGATACGCGCTTGCAAATGTTACTCCGATGAAAAAAGAGACCATTGCCGAGTTACTGGAACTGCTGCCTGATTTACGGTTTTGCACCTATTACGGCTCTACCGAGGCAAGTCGAAGCATTGTCAATGTGTGCCGGGAAAACGGGGAGTTTATGCATTTGACCGGGAAACCGTCAAAAGGGGTATCCATCAAGCTCCACAACAAAAATGACGCGGGAGAAGGTGAAATTTACATCAAAGGGGGCAATGTCATGAGGGGCTATCTGCATGATGAAGCGGCCTCATTTGACGAGGGGTGGTTTCAAAGCGGAGATATCGGACGGATCGATGAAAACGGTTTTATCCGTGTGATCGGAAGGATAAAGGATACGATCAGTCTAGACGGACTGAAAGTATTTCCGATGGAGATCGAAGCTATTTTATCGATGCATAAAGATATCAAAGACGTCGGCGTTTGTCCGCTGATTGACGAGCAAGGGGCGACACAGATAGGCTTGGCGGTCGTCTTGAAAGAGGATACGACCGATAAAGAGGCTTTAGCACAAGAAGCGGCCGCGATGTTAAGCAAATCCTTTAAATGCGATAAAACCGATCTCTACCGCTACAAAATCCCGAAAAAAATCTATTTCGAGCGCCGGATACCCCGAACGGATTTAGGAAAAATCAAAAGAGACGAGTTAAGCAGCCTATTGGTGCGAAGCGGCACCTCGATTTTAATCAAAGGATAGAAAATGCTCATCAACTACCAAAAATATTATCGGGAAAATTTCACCCCGGAACGCTACAAAGCGTATCAAGCGGATTTTGAAAAAGAGGTAGGGAAACTGTACGCCATTTCGACGGGACCCTATTTTCTAAAAGAGCGCAATGCCCAAAAAATACGGGAGCGTATTTTACCCGCATTGATGAAGTTTTTGGGCTCGAGCGAGTACCAAGAACGCGTGTACGAGAGAGGATGGTTTTTACCGAAGTTTCCTATCGAGAAAAAAGATTTTTTCGGAAGTGCCGATTTTCATATCGACGGAGACGAAATACGGTTGATAGAGCTTAACTTTTTCCTCCCGGGCCATTTCGGTCTGGTAGAGCTTTTTCCGAAACTGTTTTCCAAAAACTTCGATATGGAGCTTGAAGTATTTGCCGAAGGATTCGAAGTGAGATTGGCAAAGTTTTTAAAAGAACGCTTCGGCGGGGACAAAATAGCGCTAAGCATAAATCATTTGGGGCTGAGCGTCCACTATTTCGAACATTACAAGTACATCGAAAACTTTTTGAACCAAAACGGTGTCCGGGCGAAAGTCGTATATGCAAAAGATGCCGGCTATTCCGATACGGGTAAGCCGATGTGGGACGGTGAAGAGTTTGACGGTGTATTTAACATTGTCATTCCCAGAATTTGGGAACACAATCCCGAAGAGTTTAAAAACTACACGGCTTTATTTCACAAAACTCCCGAATCGTTTTTCCCGAATCCCTGGTGCTGGACCATCGGCGACAAAAGATTTTTGAACGTTCTATCCTCGCTTGAAAAAAAACAGCACGGCCTTAGCGACGATGAGATAGCCGCGTTGCAAAGCGTTACGCTAAAATCGGCTTCGTTAAAAGACTTTTCAAGCGTCGATCATGTGTGCTCATTTTTCGGCGGCAGAGAAAATCTCGTACTAAAGCCCATCGACAACTATCATACGCAAGGGGTATTTATGGAACCGACTCTCGAGCAGATAGAAGAAATTTTTGCCGAAAAAGCAGATATTTACATCGCCCAAGAATGTTTTAATGCGGAAAAAATATATTACGAAAATGAGAATAAAGAGGCCGTTGAACCGTGGAGAAGTCAGCTTCGCGTCGAGTTTTTTAACGGAGAATTTTCGAATTTCAGGTCTTACGGATTTAGCGATCCGTTCGGCCTCAGTCCGATGATGCCGGTAGTCATCGTACAATAAAATGACAAACGAAAAAAACATCGTACCCCCCTTTTTGATAATCCTTTCAGTCCTGGGGTATACGCTAAATATCCTCTTCCACCGATACCTGACACATCAAATGGAAGCGGATGCTTATGGCAACTTCTGCATCGGGTTGAACGTTCTGGAAATCGCGGCCACCCTCCTTTTATTCGGCACGGAGCTTAGCGTTATGCGCTATATTCCCCTATCGGAAAGAGCCAGTGATTCGAGAATGTTTATCGGATGGAATTTCAGTTTTATCCGAAAAGTTTTTATCATTTATTGCTTATTTATCGTTATGACATTTATCTCCTTGATGATTATTAAATTCAACTATCCAGAGCTTTTTGACACGATTCATACCGTCGTATTTATGCTTTTAGTTGCACCTTTTTCGGCGTTATACGCCCTTTTTATATCCTATCTTAATAGTAAAAACAACGTCCTGCATTCGTCTATAATCGACTCGATAGGAAGATATATTCTTCTTTGGACGGTTTTTGTACTGATTTTCAGCGTCGCGAAAATAAAACCCGAAAGTATTATTCTAGCCGGCGGATACTTCTTTGTATTTCTCATTCTCGGATTTATCGCTCTAAAAGTTTACAACAGCAAATACGAGCCGATTGCACCGATAAAGCTCTTATTTTTCACTCACTCGGCCCCGTCAAACCAAGAGAGCAAATGGAAAACGTCTTCGATAAAATATGCATTTGCGAATATTATTTTCTTAATCTTTTTATACATCGATAAAATCATTTTGGAGATTGTACATCTCAGCGAACATGTGGTCGGCTATTATTCCGTTCTTGTTATTCTCGTCGGTTTTTTTGCCCTTATTTCCCAGGCTTCGACATACGTACTCTCCCCGCATATCAGTAAATTTCTACACAATCCGGATTCGGAAAGCGAGCTTCAAGGCCTGATCAACAAATCAAATCTGGTCGTATTTATTTTGACTTTGAACCTATTTATCATTTATCTGTTTTTTGGTGAAAGCATACTCGGATACTACGGAAAAAACGGAGAATACAGCGGTGTCTATGAAGCATTGGTTTATTTAGCGGTTTCACAAATATTTTTGGAAATAGGAAAACTGGCACTGCGTTTTCTTTTGTACGGCGGATTTACCGACTACATCAATAAAGTATTTGTTCTATGCGTCATTTTTCTTTTCGTGACAGGAAGTACGTTGACCTACTTCTATGGATTAAACGGAATTATTGCCGCACATCTGAGTACCAGTTTTTTTTATATGCTGGCATTCATCATCAAAGTCAAAAAGGAATTCGGCGGACTCAAAGTATTGAGTTTTTATTAAAAGCTTGTATTTGAATGCCGAAAAGATAAAATATTTCGGCTCAAATTTGGCCGATTCCGACCAAACGAACCTCACTGAGAATATCTTTGGATTCTTTAAGCGCCTGGATCGTATCTTTGCGGGGATGTCCGATAGCGATGGCGGTGCCGTACCGCTTTGCTTTCTCGACCGCGTCCCTGATCTGTTTTTTGACGTTTCCGACGCCGTCTTGGTCGTCCAAAAATACATCGCGCGTCAAATAGCGCATCCCGTATTTTTCGCTCATCTCGCGCCCTTTGCTCGTACCGATCGTACGGCTATCCACAAATTGCAATCCCTCTTTTTTCATGACCCGAATCAGTTTATCCATCGCCGCAGAATCGGATGTGAATTTAGATCCCGTATGATTGTTCATGTAATGAACCGTAGGAAAAAGTTGTTTAAGAGCATCTAAGCGTTTTTCAATCTCCTCTTCCGAACTTCCGATACGAAGGGTATTGGGCTCTTCATCGTGAAAAGCAACCGCTTCCAAAGGCAAATGGACCATATACGTCCCCTGCTGTTTTGCTAAGGCCGCTGAATCGGGATGACGCGGACTCGGCGGTAAAAACGACATGACAAGCGGCAATCCGGTCGATTGAATCGCCTTTACGTCACGAGCATAAGATACGTCATCGATTATAATGACCAGCTTGGCTTCTGAGCCGACCGGACGGGGAGGACGTACCGGCGGAGGCGGAGGAGGAGCTTTTTTGTCATCGGGTGCATATTCATGCCGAGGGCTTACCTCTTCGTGCATCCTCTCCCGTCTCAACAACTCTTCAAGTTCGTTTTTCAGACGACGGATCTCATCCTCTTGAAGTCTCTCTTTCGGCTTGATTCGAGAAAGATTCGCCTCATCAACTTTTGCAATTTGCGAAATTTTTTGAACCAGGTTTTGTGTTTTTTGACGCTCTGTAGCAAGCTGCTCTTCAGCCTGATTAAATCCTATAAAATAGCCGATAAGTACTGCCAAAAGGGTAACCAGAAGTACAATTAGCGCTATGGCAAGTGATTTTAAAGAAAAATAGCTGGGAAGTCGAGGCTGTTTTTTCATAAAAGAAGGAACCTCTTTCAAAAAAGTTTTCAGAGCAAAGCGCTCTGAAAAGGGGAATTAGTTTGTAGCTTGGTTAACGATTTTGTTTTTAGAGATCCACGGCATCATAGAGCGTAGTTTAACCCCTGTTTGCTCGATCAATGACGCACGTGCGTTTGCACGCTCAGCGTTCATACGAGGATAACCCGCTTGACCTTCTAGGATGAAATCTTTTGCGAAACGGCCGTCTTGGATCTCGCGCAGGATCTCTTTCATTGCCGCTTTTGATTCTGCGTTGATAACACGTTTACCTGAAACGTAGTCACCGTATTCCGCCGTGTTAGAGATTGAGTAACGCATATCGGCGATTCCCCCCTCGAACATCAAGTCAACGATCAGTTTAAGCTCATGTAGACACTCGAAATATGCCAATTCCGGAGCATAACCCGCTTCCGTCAATGTTTCGAATCCCGCTTGTACAAGAGATGCCGCACCGCCGCAAAGAACCGCTTGCTCTCCGAAAAGGTCAGTTTCAGTCTCATCTTTGAACGTTGTTTCGATGATCGCCGTACGTCCGCCGCCAATAGCTGAAGCGTATGAAAGTGCCAATTCTTTAGTTGTACCGCTCGGGTTTTGTCCTACCGCGATAAGGTCAGGGATCCCGCCGCCGCGAACGAACTCAGAACGTACGGTATGACCCGGTGCTTTAGGAGCGATCATCGTTACGTTGATGTCTGCACGAGGGTGAATACGTCCGTAATGGATGTTGAACCCGTGACCGAATGCAATCGTCGCGCCGTTTTTCAAATTCGGCTCGATTTCGTTTTTGTAGATTTCCGCTTGGTTTTCATCCGGAAGAAGGATCATAACCACGTCAGCGTATGCAGACGCTTCCGCAACGGTCATAACTTTGAACCCTTTAGCTTCCGCTTTACCCCATGAACTGCCCTCTTTGCGAAGACCGATAACGACTTCAACGCCGCTGTCGCGAAGGTTTTCCGCGTGTGCGTGACCTTGTGATCCAAAACCGATCATTGCCACTTTTTTGCTTTTGATTAATTCGATGTTACAATCTTTATCGTAGTAAACGCTCAATGCCATAAAGGTATCCTTAGAGTAAGCTCATTGGCTTAAAATTTGGCGAATTATATCCCACTTTTGCATAAAAAAAAATTAGCGCACCCTTATGGCGTCTTGCTAAATCGTTCGCTAAGGATGTCCAATCGATCCCGTGCTACAATTCACCCAAAAATATTGGGGATTTTCATGAAAAAATTCAACCTATTTAAAGAGATTGTTATCATATCCAAAAGTGATTTTTTGCGTGCTGCCAACTCGGCAAAACGGTTCGCTATCGCCTACAACGGCGAGATACATTATGAACCGTTCCCGCAATCGCTTATCTCTATTTATGAGGGTTCCGTTCCTCCCCTATCCCCACTCTCAACCGATCTTTCCCGTCCGATTGCATCGATGCTCGGTGATAATTACCGTATCGTCGAGGATGATGATCGACTCCTCATCAAAGCTTCCGGTGCATGGCAGAGTATCATCGGATTCAATCAAAAGCGCGCTTTATATGACGATACATCGGGAGACGGCATCGCCGAATTTTCCGACAAAGCATTGGAAGATATAGGATGGCACGCAACCGAGTTCAACATCGGCTATCGCGACATCGTCGAGCAATTCGAAGCGCAGTGTGAGGGAATTTTGCTCTGCATCGAGCAAGAAGAGCCGTATCAGTTCAGCGGCTTGGGATTTGTGTTTGATTTGGAACACGCACGCCAAATCGGATTTGAGTATTGTGCAGCAATGATTAAAGATAAACTGGAAAATGATGAGGATTTTGCAACCCTCACTGACGATGAAGAAGAAGCGGCGGAGTTTTTTAAAACTTTATAGCCGATCTTTCCAGTATCCGGGTCTACGGCTATTATGCATCACGGCAAGTACAAAAATGGTATCGAGGGTTTCTTTGTAAATGACAGAAAATGGAAAATGGGGTAAAACATAACGGTGGAAGCCATCTTCAAAAGGAGACCACATCTGTGGAAAGTAGCTGATCGCTTCATACGAGTGTTCGAGTTGGGAAATAAATCTATCACCTAACCCGTTTGAGCGCTCTTCATACCAATCGTATACACCTTTGACATCGACGCTCACATCGGGATGGAAGCGCAACGGCTTCACTCAAGCACCTAAAATCTGATTTTTGATACTCTCCCAGCTTACCGATTGGACGTCACCGTTTTCCAATGATTCAAAACGTTTTTTCGCCAGTTCCGCCCACTCACTTTGCGCATCAGAATCCTGCACGGTATCTAGGGAGGAGATCAAATATTGTGCGACAAACCCTTTTTCATTTGGGGTAAGTTCCCGCAAATCCTCAATGGCTTTATTCATGGCAATCGTCATAGTGTCACCTCGTGTATGTTGACATCATTATATCAAAACTTCATTTTGTAAAATTAAAAAAAATTGTAGATATCCAAGTCAAATAATTTTCAAATACCGCTCTAAAATAATCTTTGCCGAGAGGGAGTCGATACGTCCGTCACGTTTGTAGCGGATGTCCCCTTTCATCAGTTCTTCCGCTTCTTTGGAACTGTGCGATTCGTCCTGATACGCGATCTCTCCGCTAAATTCGATCAAGTTCATAAAATGTGCCACACGTCGGCGCATCTCATCCTCGGTCGTACTCCCCATCGGGATACCGACCACGACCGTCGTTGCCTCGTATTCGTTCAACACTTTTTTGACATCATTGGCGGCTTGATTGCGATTTTTCCGCTCGATCGCGGAAAGCGGAGTGACGAGACCGTTGCCGTAACTCAGTGCCAATCCGATCCGTTTCAACCCCAAGTCGATTGCAATATACGTAGCCATCATTTCCCCAAACAAAACTGACCGAACATCTTGTCAAACATCTCATCGAGTTCGTACGGTCGGCTGATAGAGGCAACGGCGCGTATCGCCGCATTGATATGAAAGGAGAAAAATTCCAACTCACCGTCATGCAACGGTTCATACGCTTCATCGATGGAGCGGACCGCATTTTCGGTCGCACTAATCTGACGTTGCGAAATGAGCATCATCTCCTCGCCGTCGTTTTCGTGATCCATCAAGCTGCTAAGGGTATCGACTAAAACTTGCGTATCTTGCTTGCAGCTCAGACCTATCGGATTATAGTGCTCTATGGTCGTTGAATCAAAAACTTTCGGTAAATCGGATTTGTTCAAAATACAGATAAAAGGTTTTTCGTTTCGGTAACGCTCGATTAGATCGATAATCGAGCGGTCTTCTTCATCGATCTCGCGTGAAGCGTCAAACAAGGCAATGACTACATCGCCGTTTTCAATCGCCGCGATGGAGCGTGTGACCCCGATCCGCTCAATCTCATCGTGTGCATTGCGTATCCCCGCCGTATCGACCAGACGGATCAAATGGGTACCGATACGGACCTGCTCTTCGATCGTGTCGCGCGTAGTCCCTGCGATATCGCTGACGATGGCACGCTCATAATCGAGCAGTGCGTTGAGAAGCGAACTTTTCCCCACATTGGGTTTACCGATGATGGCGACCCGAAATCCCTGCATTAACCCGCTGCGTCGTCGGCTTGATTCGAGAGTACGAGAAAGGGTATGCTTGATGTTCTCCAGCTTCACTTCGATCTGTTTCACAACATCTTCGGGGAGATCCTCTTCGGCATAATCGATCACCACTTCGGAGTACGCCAAAATTTCGAGCAGCGCATCACGAATTCCCTCAATGTATCCGCGCAACTCCCCCTTCATCTGGCGGGCTAAAATACGCGCGGCATCGTCGCTTTTGGCTTCGATCAATGCGGCAGTCGCTTCGGCTTGGGTGAGATCGAGCCGTCCGTTTAAAAATGCCCGTTTGCTGAATTCTCCGGGTTCCGCCAATCGCGCCCCCTCGCTGAGGACGGCACGGAGCAGTGATTCGGCAACGACGTAGCCGCCGTGACATTGAAATTCGATAACCTCTTCCCCGGTAAAACTGCGCGGTGCCTGGAAATAGATAACAATCGCTTCATCAATCAGTGTTCCGTCATTGTGATGCAAAGAGGTCAGAGTAGCATAGCGGGGTTGAAGATGCTGTTTTCGGGTGAGCTTTAAAGCAATCTCTAAAGAGTGCTCTCCGCTGAGGCGGAGAATCGAGATGGAGCCGACGCCGTTTGCGGTAGCAACGGCGGCAATGGTATCAAACATCAATATTCGTGGTAGCTGTTGATAATAATAAACTTACCGCCATCACGCGTAGAGCGGATAGCAACATAGCGGTCGGGATATCGGTCGCGAAGCTGTTTTAATGCAATCTGCACTAACACACCGTCGAGCACTTTGGTTTGGGCACGCCCCTCTTGGTCGATGATATCACAGATATTGACCAGGTAGCGGGAAATCGACTCTTCCTGATTTTTCAAAAACTCTGCAATTTCAAGACGCAGCTGCATCCCGTAAACCGCATTGATCCAGTTGAAGAGCATATACGAGAGCGCTTTGTAGCGATAGCCCTCTTTGCCGATCATCAGTGCCGCATCGACACCGCTGAACTCGACAAGAAGCGTGTTTTCATCGTATACGCTGACATCGATATCGTTGATATCGAAACAGATATCTTTAAAGAGGATATTGATCTGCTCTTTGACTTCATCGGCGCACTCTTGGGCGGAGAGCTGATACATGTCGCTATCAAACTCCCCCTCTTCCTCAAAGTCGTCCGCCTGCTCGTAAAACTTGTCGCTGAGCACCAGTTCTTCCGGCTCAGCCAATGTCGTAAGCGGTTCCTCGACACTCACAGGTATCGATTCTTCTTCAACAGGAGCCGAAGTTTTTTGAGGAAGATTGGCAATAATAATCGCCGATTTTTTAAAGAGCCCCAATACCCCTTTCGAAGGGAACTGGACGATCTCTACTTGCAAAGCGGTAACGGAACATCCAAATTCAGCAGCCGCTTTAGCGTACGCTTCTTCTAACGTCGGTGCTTCAATCTTTTTCATGATGCTTTTCCGCAAGATGAGCTTCATGGCGTGCCGTACGCGCCGCTTCAAACTGTTTGTTGACCAGATATTGCTGTGCGATTGAGAAGATATTGTTCACAAACCAGTACAACACAAGCCCTGCAGGGAATGTGAAGAAGAAGAACGTGAAAATGACCGGCAAAAATTTAAAGATTTTTTCCTGCAACGGATCGGTAAAGTTGCTCGGAGTAATTTTTTGCTGATAGTACATCGTCGCACCCATCAGAATCGGCAAAATATAATACGGGTCCATACGGGACAAGTCATGTACCCACATTACCCACTCTGCCCCTTGAAGTTCCACCGCATTGAGAAGAACGCGATAGATAGCAAAGAAAACCGGAATTTGAAGGATCAACGGCAAACATCCGCCGAGCGGATTGGCACCGTGTTTTTTGTACATTTCCATAACCGCGGCGTTCATACGTGCCGGATCACCTTTGTATTTTTCCTGAACCTCTTTAATACGCGGCGCGATCTCTTTGATTTTTTGCATAGAGACCATCCCTTTGTGAGTCAAAGGGTAGAGGAAAATACGGATAATAATTGTCAAAGCGATAATCGACCATCCCCAGTTGCCGAGGATACTGTGAAGCCACATCAAAATTTTAAAAATCGGAGCGGCAACAAAAGTAAACCAGCCGTACTCGATAGCGTGGGTTAATACCGGATTGATCGCTTCAAGCGTTTTGTGCTCTTTTGGACCGATATAGCCGTTGAACGTAAAGTTATTGGTCCCCTCTAAATACGTTACCGGATTGCTTTGCGCATCACGGTCGACATACACTTGAGTCTCTTTTGAGAAACCGTAGATGATAGAGGCGTAATATTGGTCAAACGACGATGCGAAATGGACATCGGTAAAAATCGAGCGCCCTTCTACGTCTTTGTCTTCGAAAATAGTCGTCAGATTGTCGCCCGAATAGATCATCCCGCCGACAACCGTCATCATTTGTTCAATAACTTGCGGATGCTGTCCGAGATAAACGAAATAGCGTCTTTCATTAGAAAGGGCAATTTTAGCATCGTAATGACCGTCCGCATAAAACGTCAAGGTTTTAGTAACCGTGAGTTCAGGAAGGTTTTGGGTCAGGGTTACCACCGCTTTACCGTTTTCACCTAAGGTTACGTTATTAAGATCAGACGAATACGGTGTTTTTGATGCAGCTGCGTTTAACGTCTCATCGGCAAATCGGATATACAAAGGCTTTGCGCCGACCGATGAGACGAGTTCGGCAAGTTTGCCGTCTTTGCCGTTATGCTTTTTATTACTCAAAATAACCGATGAAATACGTCCGAGCGTATCGATTTTTAGGGTAAATTCTTTGGAATTGACGGTAGTCAATGTATCCGTAGCCGTTGTTTGTACATCAGAAGTGCTTTGCACTTCTGTAACTGCTTCCTTAACTGACGTTTCAGGCTGCGTTGCAGCTGCTGTTGACACTGCGGTTTTTGTCGCATTGGCTTCTGAATTCGAAGCTTTCGGAGGAAAAATCGTTGTATATCCTATAAAAAAGATAAAAGATAAAGCGACGGCAACGAGGAGTCGCTGATTGGGAGTAAACTTTTCTAGCACTGTGACCCTTTAAACTTAAAATTTTTAATCAGAAAATAATTCTGTTTATATGGAACAAACCAGTATTTTATCGTATTTATGGAGAGTTCGGAGGGTTTTATCGTCGGTTTGTTGATTATCGGATAATCAATTCCGCCCGGAAACAGTTGATTGCACCGTAAAATACGAAAAAAGGTAGAAATAAATGCACGGGGAAGTGTATTGCGTTCAAACTGCCACAGGGCATATTCGGAACAAGAGGGGTAATGACGACACGAACCTCGCGTCACCAAAGAGAAAGAGTGCCGATAGAGCCAAAGGAGCTTAAGAAAGAAGATTCTTATCATCACTCACTCCAGCCATAGCGCCCGTCCGTTTTAAAACATATTTGCAGTCGCGTCGCACTGTATCGAAAGGGTTGTCAAATAACCCTTTCTTGGCGACAAAAACGTACCATCCGTCTTGCACAGAAGGCGAGAACTCGTCGAAAAGAGCCCTAAGACGTCTTTTACACCGATTTCTCACTACTGCGTTCCCGACTTTTTTGCTGGCCGTATATCCGACTTTTTTTTCTCCCGCCATGGGGAGATAGAACAACGCGATCGACGTGCTGTGGGCATTCTTACCGCGTTGATAAACACGCTGAAACTCACTGTGAAGCTTCAACATCGAAAAGCTATTTAGACAGCCAATCGTTTTCTACCTTTAGCACGACGAGCGTTCAATACTCGGCGGCCGTTTTTTGTCGCCATACGAGCGCGAAAACCGTGTGTACGTTTACGTGGCGTATTATGCGGTTGGTATGTTCTTTTCATAGCCATTCCCTTTAGAAATTTTTAGCACGCAATAATAGACAATTCTTACTTAAAGGTCGATTAAGTTTCACACAAGCTTGCTAAATCCATTTTAAAAATTGCCGATATTGTCACCAACTTTCAATCTTATACTAAAGGTATAGTGATGACAACAGCCGCTTCTTTGGATGCGTACCGCTCGCATGAACTTAATTTATATATGAAAACGAGCAGCGGAGATACCCTCTCTCTCAATTTTCAAAACGAACAATCTCTCTCTTTGAATCAAAGAAAGTCGGAAACTGCTAATGAGCAGTCATTCTCGTTCTCTTCGATGCAGGCTTTTTCCTTTAATATCGAAAGCAACGGCATCACTGAACAGGATCAAAAAGAGATCGATACATTTATGAAAAAGGCGCAGCCCTACATCGATAAATTTATGAAAGAGCTTCAAGATCAAAACCAAACCTCGCCGATCAATAAAGTCGCTTCGGATGTGACAAAGATGATCGGGAATTTGAAAAACAGCGATGAAACCGTCAAAAATCATGCCAAAAAAGGGGTAGTCGATCTGTTCGATAATGCGATCAATAGTGCCAAAAGCACTGAAAAAATGATCGACGAAGCGCAAAAACTGCTCAAAAAAGTACTAGACGGGTTCGATAAACTTTTCGAGCCTCTGTATGCTTAAGGCTTTAAAAAATCTCTGAGTGTCGGTTGCAACGACTGCCCTATTGGGGCGCTATTCAAATCCAGCTTTGTTTTGAGCTTCATGTGGCAATCGCGGCATTCTCGGATAACGGCGTGCTCTGTAACACGTGATCCCTCAATTTTAGCGATCGGATGACAGGCAAAGCAATCACTTCCGCAATCGGCCATTTTAGCAGGATCAGCACTGTGGCATTTGATACACGTTTGCATCGGTTTATGCCGCTTATCGGCATCAATGTTTTTGAGCAATGCGGGATGACAGGTCATGCAATCCCCCGTGCACCCCCAAAGAGGCAATAACAGTATAAAAAGTAATCCAATTGTTTTCATGAATGAAATAGTATCTCTTTTTGATCTGCCCTGCAAGGGCAAGCTTTAGTGCCATAGCGGCAAGCGTAGAATCGGGGGCTTGGCTCCCGATTCGTTCAAATAAATGTTTATCCCACAGAAACGGTAATCTCATCTCCCTGTGCATCGAAGGTTACCGATGAGCCCTCATCCACTTCTCCGCCTAGGATCAAATCAGCAAGGCGGTCTTCGACGATCTCATACAATGCACGCTTCAGCGGTCGTGCACCGTACACCGGATCGAATCCTGCCCGTGCGATATAGCGTTTCGCACTCTCGGTAAGGGTGAGCGTGATATCCCGCTCTTCCACTTTTGCCGAAATATCTTTGAAAAACAGATCGACGATGCTGAGAATTTGCGCTTCACCCAGCGGATTAAAGACCACCACATCATCAAGACGGTTCAAAAATTCGGGTTTAAAGTGCTGTTTCAACTCACCCAAAACCATTTCCTCCAGCTGAGGATCACCGTGATGCGCCATAATCTTGTCACTGGCGATGTTGGAGGTCAAGACGATGATCGTATTGGTGAAATCGACCACCACCCCTTTGTTATCGGTCAGACGCCCATCATCGAGCACCTGAAGCAAGACGTTGAAAACATCAGGATGGGCTTTCTCCACCTCGTCAAACAAAATAACGCTGTAGGGCTTACGACGTACCGCTTCGGTGAGCTGCCCCCCCTCATCAAATCCGACGTACCCCGGAGGTGCCCCCACCAGGCGTGAAACGGCATGTTTCTCCATGTATTCGGACATATCGATACGGATCATCGACTCTGAGCTGTCGAAGAGGAATTTCGCCAATGTTTTCGCCGTCTGCGTTTTCCCGACCCCCGTAGGTCCGAGGAACAGAAACGATCCGATCGGACGGCTCTTATCGGAGAGTCCCGCTTTGTTCCGTTTGATCGCGCGGGCTACCGCATGGGTTGCACGATCCTGCCCCACGACATCACGGTTAAGCTCCTCTTCGATGTGGAGGATTTTCTCTTTTTCGCTTTGGAGCATTTTATTGACCGGAATTTTCGTCCAGCGGCTCACGATTCCCGCGATAGAGGCTTCATCGACACTGTTTTTCAACAGTGTCCCCTCCGCAACCATCACTTTCCACTTCTCTTGAAGTGCTTTTTCCTCTTCAAAAAGTTTAGGAATTTGACCGTATTCGATCTCGGCGGCTTTGTTAAAATCAGCCGCCTGTTTTGCACTTTCGGCTTCACGGCGTTTGGATTCGATCTCGGCTTTGATCTTGGCTACCCGCTCGAACACCTCTTTTTCATGGGCGAACTGCGATTCCAACGTTCGTCGCTCCTCACCCGCATCCGCCAATTCACGCTCTATCTCTTCAAGACGTTTGGTGTTGGCGACAGACTCTTCCATTTTAAGCGCCTCTTTTTCGACCTGCAACTGCGTCAATTTACGTTTTACCGCAGCAAGAGCATTCGGCTCCGATTCGATCTGCATTTTCAGCTCGGCCGCCGCCTCATCGATCAAATCGATCGCTTTGTCCGGAAGGAAGCGGTCATTGATATAGCGATCGGAGAGTTTCGCCGCCGCTACGAGTGCCGAATCGGTAATGGTGACGTTGTGGTGCGCTTCAAGACGCTCTTTGAGTCCGCGAAGGATTTGTAGCGACTGGTTGACGCTCGGCTCATCCACGTTGACCGGTTGAAAACGGCGCTGCAACGCGGCATCTTTTTCGAAATATTTGCGGTACTCTTTGAGCGTAGTTGCTCCGATCGTATGCAATTCGCCCCGCGCAAGTGCCGGTTTGAGGATATTCGCCGCATCCATCGATCCCTCCGATGCACCCGCTCCGACGATCGTATGGATTTCATCGATAAAGAGGATGACGTTTGCCGATTTTTTCACCTCATCGATGACCGCTTTGAGACGGTCTTCGAACTCTCCGCGGTATTTTGCCCCGGCGATCAATGCGCTCATATCGAGGGCAATTACCTTTTTGTTTTGGAGGCTAAGAGGAACCTCTTTGTTATAGATGCGTTGTGCCAGCCCCTCGACCAGAGCCGTTTTACCAACCCCAGGTTCACCGAGAAGAATCGGATTGTTTTTCGTTTTACGGATCAGAATCTGCATCATACGACCGATCTCTTCGTCCCGCCCGATCACCGGAGAGAGTTTCCCCTCCGCCGCTTCGCGCGTCAAATCGATCCCGTATTTGGAGAGCGATTCGAGGTTTTCGTCAGCCGTTTGCGATTCAATCTTTTGCCCCGCTCGGGAAGCTTCGAACGTTTTAGCCAATTCGCGCAAATCGACGTATTTACCCAAAATCGATTTAAACGGATCGTTTTGGAGGTTGGCGATGATATAGGTGTCAATCGCCAAAAAGCTGTCGCCGTTTTTCGCCATCTCTCCGCTGCTCACTTCGAGTGAATGGGCAAAATTACGTGACAGGCGGATACTCTCTTTTGTTACGTGAGAGGCGCTCGGGAGTTTGGAAGCGGCACTTTTTACATCGAGTTCAATTGCCGTTTTATCGATACTCATTTTATTGAGCATTTGATTCATAGGGGAATTGCTGTTCGCCAGCAACGCCCATAAAAAATGGATCGGTTCTACTTCGCTGTTTTTATTGTGTAAAGCAAGAGAGATCGACGATTCGATCATCTCGGTCATTTGGTGGGTAAGTTTTTCAAAAATATTAGATGCCATAAAATTCTCCTAAATTGAGTTACAAGAATTATAGTACTTTGAGTCGTTCATTGTCAAGTCTTTTGCATAAAATCTTTTAGATGATAAAATAAGAGGCTAATCCGATGAGGCCTCCGAAGACGCCTCCCCATACGACAAGCCATCCCAAATGCTCTTTCATCAGGGTATGGAGCATCTCTTTGACCATCATCGGAGTCAGCTCGGCAAGGCGCAATTCGACGATCTCGCCAATCGTATCCGTTAGATGCCCACTCTCCTGATGCATATGCTCATTCAACGCCATCATAAACGATTCACTCTGAGATATCTCAATCGTAGAGCGTTTAATCTTCTCTAAAAAGGGCTCCTTTAATTTCCCGATAATCGCTTCGCCTCCGAACATCCCGATCATCCCCCCCATCGGTGACTCCATCACACTTTTCACCAGCGCATCATACGCGGGTGTAAAATCGGTTTGTTCGATAATAGGGGTCAAATCAATCGAGCGCTCTTGCGTTTTGACAAACGCCTCAATCTTTTCCGGGGTAAAGAACTGCTCCATTATAAGGTTTTTTATCGCTTCTCGTATCGATTCGAACCGATCAAGAATAATCCCTGAGCCGTACAAAAACGGAACTTTTTCAAAAAGCATGTGAATAGCCAGCTGATTGGTTACGGCACCGGAGAGGGCGAATAGCCCCGCACTCCGCAACGCCGCACCCGCTGTCCCATCAACCATATACGAAGCTCCGACAACTCCTAATGAAACTCCGTTCGTTATCCATCCTTTATCCATTTCAAAAACTCCTATCGTTAATGCACGTATTATACAAAAAAGGTTAAAGTTACACCCAAAAAAGGAGCAGGTGATGATTTTACATACCATGGATACACTGCTCAGATCGGGTGAATCGTCTGCCATTTTAGGAGCTGTATCTGCGGCATTAGAGCGAAGCGATGAGGCTCCGTTCTGGCGGCAAAAAAGTCTGCCGTTTTGTGAAGCAATCCTGAGCGTATTAATTCCTTTGAGAGAACAGCATCTCCTATTCGATCCGGAAGGAAATCCTCACAACGAGCTAACACCCGCCCTCTTTATCCGCTGGTGCGATCTGCTCAGTCTTAAAACACTCGCATTTACCCTCGCACACAGTAATAAAGAGGGGAGATTAGTACGTACTAAACTCTCCTCCGATCTTTGCGCTGCGTATACGCCGGTCGATTTGGAACTATTGGGAAAATACCTCAGCGGCTATAGCGTCAATCTGAACGATGAGTGGGTCGACTTTCCGATTACCAACTACAATCTCCATATCGGAATGACATCGCTTATCACTAAAATACTCGAAGGAAAAGTCTAATGCAGGAAATGCAACCCCTTAAAGTCAACAGCTACCTCTCTACGGGAGAAATCAAAGCGCTTCTGGAGAAGGTCCAATATATCCTTATGGCGTCCCCTTCTCTAATGCCCGAAGAGCACCCGATCCATTTCACCGTTATCCTCAATACCTCTGACGTTATCCCCGAAGATATCAAGCCGCTGATTCTGGAAAAATTCTGCCGTGAATTGGGTATCACCGCGACCAGCCATGTATTAAGCAACCGCGAGCGGATCGCGTTTGCCCTCACCTCCCAAGAGACCCCGATGCCCAAACATATCATCGATGAGGCTGAGGCCAACACGATTCCGTGGACATTGCTCCATATTATCGATTTTTTAGGGGATTCACAAGGGTTTAAAGAGGCCAAAGACGGCCTCAGCGGATGGAGTTATAGCTATAATTAATGGGGGTAGATATTTACTACGCGCAATGTGACAAAACAAGCTCGTGTTTGAGTTTGTAGTCAATTATCCCTTCTAATGATATATCCTCATCAATATCATCAAAATGGATACCTCTTCCCCCACCAATAAGATGGTAATTTAAGAGTTGCGACACACTGCTTTGTTCAATGCGTTTTGTGTAAGAATATGGCAGGCTTAAAACATCACCGCTATCGAGATGGACTAAAATTTTCGTACCCAGTTCAATCTTACTGATTAAAGTATTCATTCCACGCCTCCAAAAAATCTTGTTTATGTTTTTCAACAATCTGTATAACTTCTCGTATCTCTTTTGATGTCATTTGATAATTGTCTGTGACTTTTAATGTCTCAAGCTCTATTCTCATATACTTATCCGATTTCTCGATATGTATATGTTTTGGCAAATGTTCATCACTAAAAAAGAAAAATCGGTAACCATCCACTCTCAGTAATGTCGGCATGGCTCACCCCGTTATTTCATTGCTCATATTATAACGCAATTTGATTTTCGTGCATGATTTTGAAGAAGTTTAGAAGGGTGATTGAAGAGGGTATGTGGTTCTATAAATTTATCCTCTGCACATCTCTTCTATCTCTTCCACACTCTTGGCTATCATTGAGGAAAGGTTCTCATATCCGCTTTCGGTCACGAGGATATTATCCTCGATGCGGATACCGATCCCGCGATAGCGTTCCGGAATAGACTCATCATCGGCGCGGAAATAAAGCCCCGGCTCGATCGTCATCACCATCCCCGCTTCAAAAGCCAACGCTTCCCCCGCTTCATCCACATACGGACACGGGTCGTGGACATCCAACCCCATCCAGTGCCCTATTCCGTGCGGAGAATATTTTTTATGCTCTTTCGCTTCCATCAATGCACTTCGCTCACCGCTCAATACGCCCAATGCAATCAATGCATCACATAGCAACTCTTCGCTGTAATGCTGAAGCCAGTCCCGTTTTACGCCCGGGGCTATCGCATCGATCACACGGAGCTGTACGTCTAATACTGCGTTGTAGACTTCACGCTGCGCATCGCTGAATCTTCCGTTTACGGGAAATGTGCGGGTGATATCGCTCGCATAGAGTTCTACCTCACACGCCGCATCGATCAGCACCAGTTCCCCGTCTCGGAGTTCATCGAGATTGTCGACATAGTGCAGAGTATTGGCATTATTTCCCCCTGCAACGATTGTTCCGTAGGCTTCGGTATGGCCGCCGCCGTTGACGAAAATATACGCCATTTCCGCCTGCAGCTGATACTCCTTCATCCCCGCATGAGAGCGTTTCATCGCGGCATGATGGGCATCGGCCGTCAATGCGACGGCTCGGCGGATCGTTTCGATCTCTTCAGGTCCTTTAATGAGACGCATGGAGCGGATCAGATAGGTAATATCACGGAAGGAGCGGATATGACGTTTGACGCCGCGCGTTTCGCGCAGCAGTCTGGCTGCCAGTTTGGCTTCGCTCAATGCTTCCGAATCGTCAAAGAGATCGATGTAGAGGTTCACCTGTTCACGCAAAAGCTCTTTGACTTCATCGGGAAAATTTTTAATGTTTCGGACTTCGTCGACGTCAAAACGCTCTTTGGCTTTCTCTATGCCGTGGCGTGCACCGTTCCATAGCGCATATTGTTCATCATACGCTTCCACATACAGTATCGTTTTCGTCTCGCTGTGGGTTTTGATCAAAATCAATAACGAATTGCTTTCATTAAAGCCGGTCAGGTAGTAAAAATCGCTGTTTTGACGGTAGGGGTGTTCGGTGTCGTTCGATCGCACGGCAGGCATCGCTGCGCTAATGATCGCTACACCTTGCTCCATGCGTTCGAGAATCTGTTTACGTCGGTTGGAATAATGGATTTCTTTCATGAGGGTATTGTGCCATAATTAAAAAAATTTAGACACTCTAACAAAGAGAATAGTGAGTTGACGCAGCTGGTCGGAACACGTTCCGATCAGTGTTTAATACTTATAGAATCAGAAATTTCTTTCCAGAAGTTTTCCGACTTTGAGAATCGTGATAATACGGTCAGCCTGTTTACCGACGCCGTCGATCATACTCTCTTCTTCGGAAATCGTATCCGGTGCCGGCCCGACATCTTTTTTCGGTAAACGGATCGCTTCGGTGAGACGGTCGATGACGAATCCGGCAACGTCATCGTTGTTTTTCATCACGATAAAACGGGTCTCTTCGGTATGTTTTTGCATCTCCAAACCAAAACGGGAACGCAAATCGATCAACGGGATAACCGATCCGCGAAGGTTAAATACCCCTAAAATATAAGGAGGTGTTTGAGGAACACGTGTCCATGAAATCGGTTTAATGATCTCTTGAATGCTCAAAATGGGTACCGAAAACTCTTCATCCCCTACGATAAATCCGACCAATTGAATCACTTCATCGATTTTAACATCATCGCCGGAGAGGGCTTTGTTTTGTTTATTAATAATTTGTTGAAGTTTTTCGCTCATTGTTATAGCCCCTCATTAAACTTGATATTGCGTTTGACGACATTCATCAGATATTCCGGAGAATACGGTTTTGTGATGTATTCCACCATGCCCGACTCTACTCCGCGCATCCGGTCTGCTTTTCCGGTACGCGACGTAACGGCAATCAGTGCCAGATTTTTATACTTATTGTATTTTTTAATCTCGGCGGCCAGAGTATACCCGTCCATTCTCGGCATTTCGATATCGACAAGCATACCGTCGAAGTTATGCTCACCCTGTTTGAGAATATTCAGTGCTTCGACACCGTCGTTGGCTTCTACGAGCGTAATTCCCATCGGCTCTAGCGCTTTACGCATGATGGTACGGTCGGTTTTAGAGTCATCGACGATCATAACGCAGTAGTCCGTCGGTGAGGTTTTAGCACCGCCGCGCCCTTTGGCCTCCGCACTCTCCTGACCTACGGTCGATTTAACCGATTTCGCCATCTGCATCAGTGCCGCAACGTCAACGATCAGCGTTACGCCGCCATCGCCGCGGATCGTTGCCCCGGCGATCCCTTCGATCCCTTTGAGATATTCACCCAAAGATTTAATAACGATCTCTTCTTGCCCCACCAGTGAATCGACGATAAGACCGATTTTGCTCTCAGCAAGTCCGAGGACAACAACGTATGCGTGTTCGCTGTTGTCAAATACCCGCTCAACTTCGAAAATATCGCCGATATGCACCAATGAAAGAACTTCATCACGCAAACGCATGACAGAGCGGCTCTCAACCGTATAAATCTCGTCTTTGCTGATACGTACCGTTTCAAGAACCGATGCGAGAGGGATCGCATAATACTCTTCCTGAACCCCTACCAGCAACGCTTGGATAATTGCCAAGGTGAGAGGAATTTTGAGTTTCATCGACGTACCCTGGCCCACTTCCGAGTCAATGTCGATCATACCGTTGAGCTTTTCGATATTCGTTTTAACAACGTCCATTCCGACACCGCGGCCCGAAACACTGGTAACCTGTGCGGCAGTCGAGAATCCCGGTCGGAAAATAAGACCGAACGCCTCTTTTTCCGACATAGTATCGGCTTCTTTTTCGGTGATGATATTCTTCTCGATCGATTTTTGTTTGAGCATTTCGGCGTCAAGCCCTTTACCGTCATCGATAATCTGAATGACGATGTGGTTCCCTTCATGATACGCTTTGAGCTGAATCGTTCCGCCCTCTTCTTTTCCGGATGCAAGACGCACTTCCGGCGTCTCGATCCCGTGGTCGCACGAGTTTCGAATAATATGGACGAGCGGATCGCCGATCTCTTCTACGATCGATTTATCAAGCTCCGTCTCTTCCCCGGTGATTTCAAGCTCGATTTTTTTGTTGAGCTCGCGGGAAAGGTCACGAATCATACGCGGGAATTTGTTAAACACTTTCCCGATCGGTAACATACGCGTTTTCATAACGGCGATTTGCAAGTCGGTCGTAACCAATGATACAATCGATACGACCTGGTTAAGCTCTTCAAGGAAAGCTTCCCCTTCGTAGCGCTCTTCTACGTCATCATTGATTTTGATCAAACGGTTTTTACCGAGGACAAGCTCTCCGATCAGATTCATCAAATGATCGAGCCGCTTAACATCGACACGGATGGTTTGCTCAACCGCTGAACCGCCGCGGTTTTCATCCTCTTTGGACTCGACTTTTTTCGGTGCCGGCGCAGCTGTTTTGGCCGCAGGAGCCGATTCGCTCTTGTGCGTGACCGCAGGGGAAGCTGCTACCGGAGCAGGGGCAGGCTCCGCTTTCGGTGCCTCCGGTTCTGACCCTTTTTGCGCCCGTTTCGCCGCATCTTCCGCTTGCCGTAAAGCGATTAGACGCTCAATTTCCGCTTCGACTTCCTCTTCACTCATCCCCGAGTAATCAGGCTCTTCTTCCGTTTGAACCGTCGATGTGTCACCGGCATGTGCAGCCCTTTTCGCCGCATCTTCCGCTTGACGTACGGCGATCAGGCGCTCAATTTCCGCTTCTACTTCTTCTTCGCTCATCCCGGAATAATCTTCTTCACCTTCCGATGCCGTAGAAACGGAAACCGGTTCAGGAGCAGGTGTTGCAGCCGCAGAAGTAGTGTGGGAAGAAGGGATAGAGGTACCGTTTGCCACAGCATCAAGACGGAGAACGCACGGCTCTACTTCCAATCCGCCGTCTTCACCGCTGTCACGGATACGAACGAGTAACGCTTTCATCAAATCGATCGATTCCAGAATGACATCCATCACATCGGCATCGATAACCAAATCCCCGTGACGAGCCATATTCAAAAGATTTTCCATATGATGGGTCAAATGAGTCAATACATCGAAATTTAAAAATGAACTTGCCCCCTTAATCGTATGAGCTACCCGGAAAATACGGTTGAGCAAATCCAAATCATCAGGTCGTGATTCCAATTCGACCAGGTCTTGGTCAAGCTGCTCTATCAGTTCAAACGACTCAACCAAAAAGTCCTGTAATATTTCTTGAAATTCATCCATTGCCTATCCCCTATTGAATATGTGCACGAACGACACGTGCTACTTCATCGTAAAATAAATTCGAATCAAATTTGACCAGATACGCTTCTCCGCCGGCCTCTTTGCCGCGAAGTTCGCTGAAATAATCGCTGATAGACGAATTGAAGACGATCGGTATCATTTTAAATCGCGGATCCGCTTTCACATTAGCGGCAAAATGGAATCCGTCCATCAACGGCATTTCAATATCCGAAGCGATAAGACGGAGCTTGGTCGAAATATTCTCACCGTATTTGGCGTACATATCTTCCAAAATTTTCATTCCGTTTTCCCCGTCAGTCGCTTCGATGACGTCAAAGCCCATCTGCTCCAGCGCTTCTTTGATAATACGGCGTGCCGTCGAGCTGTCATCGAGAAGAAGTACATAACCGCTGAAATTATATTTGCCGTCTTCCAGTTTTCCGCTGGCAGGCTGATAAAGACCGAGTTCCTGTACGACACTTTCCAAATCCAAGATCAAAAGGACCGCATCGTCTTCGATACGGGTAACCCCGGTTATCTTGGAACTGTCCATCCCGCCATCACCCGATACAAAGGATGCCGGCTCGATGTCTTTCCAGTTGATACGGCGGATCCGTTTGGCTTCATGGACGACGAATCCGATCAGGATGTTATTAAATTCGGTAATAATGACCCGAGATTCTTTCTCCACACCATCCGGGGCGTCAACTCCCATCCATTTGGCCAAGTTAACCACCGGAATAACGACACCGCGAAGATCGAATATCCCTTCGATAAACGGTGGAGTTCCCGGCAATTCCGTCAGTTTCGGAAATCGGATAATTTCGCGTACTTTGGCGACGTTGATACCATATATCCCCTCGTATACTTCATCGCCTTCGCGTTTAAATATACGAAAATCGACAAGCTCCATCTCGTTGCTGCCGACTTTTAAAATTTCTCCTTGTCCCTTCATCGGGGCTCCTTACGAAAAACTGCATTCACGCAGTAACGTCTTATTTTGAATTGATTGTACAGTAAAGTATCTTTCATTGCAAGCAAAAGCACCGACGTTAATGTAATCAAATTGAGGGAATTTTATGCTTCGGTTTTGATGGAAATGTCCCTCAATTAAAACATCAACCGAGCCACTTTTAAACGCTTTTAAGCGCTTCTCTATCAAACGTTCAAAATTCTCAATATTACGGCAATGCGATTTTCGTTTCATCTGCTTTTCCAGCCATCCTACGATACATCCGTTTCCTATCGTATCAATGAGACGCAATAAGGATAAAACCAAAGGGCTTCGGATCAGGGCCGTATAGACTTCATACCCGAATCCCATAGTGCTGTCACCGTGCGACAATGCGATTTTCTTCCCGTTATAATCCATGACAATCGGCTGGCTTTCACGACGAACGACGGTGATTTCGGGGAACACATCGCCGAGGAGGAAATCGTGGTTTCCCTCCAAATAGATGATCTGGATTTTTTTGCAGAGGCGCTTTAGCAGATCAATCCCTTCGGTATTGTAACCGTGCGATCTCGGTATCGGACCGTAGAGCATATCGAAGATATCCCCCATCAAAATGAGCTGCGGAGTCATTATCTCGTCTGACTCGAGGGCATGAAGAAAATCGATGAATGAGGTGCGCCACGGGGCGCAGTGGGCATCCGCGATGAGAATCGCACCCTCTTGAAGCGTTTTAGGGGACATACGCAATACGCGGGATTCCAAGCGTCTCGTCCAGCCCCATCATGATATTGGCGTTGACCAATGCCTGTGAACTCGCACCGCGCATCAGATTATCGATCGCACACATGGCGACGAGGGCATTGCCGTGGCGGGTTGCATAGACGTCGGCGAAATTCGTCCCTGACGTCATTTTCGTATACGGAGGAGCTTTACGGAGGCGGACGAACGGTTTGTTCTGATAAAATTTTTCCATCTCCACCAACGGGTCACACTCGGTTTTTAGCGTTGCGTAGACGCATGAGAGCATTCCCCGTGTCATGGGGACAAGGGAAGGGATAAACGTCACTTTAACCGCATTGCCGCATAGTGCCGAAGCGTGCTGTTCAATCTCGGTCGCGTGGCGGTGCTTGATAATGTTATAGCAGTTGATATTGTCGTTGACATTCACATAATGGACCGTCGCACTCGGTGATTTTCCCGCACCCGACACCCCTGTTTTCGAATCAACGAATATCGGCTGAGATAAATCGATATGATCCAAAAACGGAGCCAAGGCCATCAATGTCGCGGTGACATGGCATCCCGGATTGGCGATCAGTTTCGCCCCCTCTGCAAGCGTGCCGTGAAGTTCAGGGATCGAATAGATTGCATGGGAGAGATTGTCCAAATCTTCATGTTCGCAGTAAAATGCTTCATAGTTCTCTTGACTCAAACGGTAGTCGGCGGAGAGGTCAACGACTTTTACCCCTTTTTCCAACAGCCCTTTGGCCGTCTGCATCGCCGTTTTATGGGGAAGCGCCAAAAATACCAGCTCACACAGCTGCGATGCTCGTTCTATATCGACTTTTTCGACAGTCAAATCGCATACACCCATAAGGGCGGGATGAAGCTCGGCAACCGTTGTCGCACCTTCGGTATTGGCGCAATAGACGAGATTGAAAATCGGATGGGAAACCAGCATTTTTACGAGTTCTAAACCCGTATAGCCGCTGACTCCGATAATACCGACATTAATGGCTTTCAAATACGATCTCCTGATATTTCACTGTAATCACTTCAAAATTTTTGGTACCGCCGGGGAGTTTTGCGTTCAATTCATCCCCCTCTTCACGTCCCAGAAGCTGCTTTGCCAACGGAGAGTTAAATGAGATGAGTCCGCGGTCAGGATTGCTTTCGCACCCTCCGACAATCGTATAGGTAACCTCTTCATCGCTCTCCAAATCGCACAGCACTACCGTAGAGCCGAAACTGACACGGGCATGTTCGAGTTCACTCGGGTCTACGATCTGCGCTCGGGAAATTACTTCACCGAGTTCTGCGATTCGAGATCCGATAAATGCCTGTTTTTCACGTGCCGCATGGTATTCGGAATTTTCTTTTAGGTCTCCGTACTCTTTGGCACGGTCGATTTCGACATTGACAGCCGGTAAATCGATATTTTTTAGGGTATTGAGTTCATCGCTGAGACGCTGAAACCCGTATTTGGTCATAGGTTCTTTTTGTTCCACTGTTTGCTCCGCAGAAATAATAATGGAACATTATACCAAACCTAATGATATTTAGCCTCTCAAAAAGCTCTTCTATCTTACGGGAAACACCTTTTTTATGAGTCGAAATTAAATTTTAAAAGCAGAAATTTGCGCGGACATATTTTCTGAAACTTTATGCAGATGCTCGGCCGCCGCCGCTATCTCTTCGACACTTCTGGCATTTGAGGTGGACATCACTTGAATTTTATTGATTTCATCAATAATCACATCGTTTCGTTCGGTGTTAACTTTCGCTTTTTCCGCGACCTCATTCATCCCCTCAACGGTTTCGATTAACGTCTGTACCGCCATATCGGTTTGGGCTTCAACATTCAACGCAGATGTTGAGAGTTTCTCCATCTGCTTGGCATTGCGATTCATCTGCTCTGACATATCCATAATGGACTGAACAATTACGTTTACGGTAGCATTCGATTCTATAAGACTTTTTTGGGTTCTCTCCGCCAGTTTTCGCACTTCATCGGCGACAACGGCAAATCCGCGTCCGTGCTCTCCCGCACGTGCCGCTTCGATTGCCGCATTAAGTGCCAATAGATTGGTTTGTTCTGCGATATCCGATATGACGGTAAGTACGTTTTTAACCTGATCGGCTTCATGGGTCAGTGCGGTCAAACGCTCATTCATACCGTTTTCAATCTCAACCGTTTCGGTAAGCGATGCTATCGTTTCGGCTAAAGTGCGCTGAGCCGATTCAAGATTGTTTCTCGCATTAACCGCCATTTCCGTGACTTGAGTCGTTCGGATGAGCGCCGAATTCATTTCCGTTTTAATCAAATTGGCATTTTTAGTCGTCTCTTCGACGATTCCGGACGCATGCTCGGCCTGTTTTCCGATGGATAAAGAGGTGCTGGAGAGTTCCGCCGATACCGATACCGTCTCAACCGCTGCACTCTGAGCCGTTTCAAACGTCTCTCTCAACGCACGGGTCAGGGCATTAATATCATCCGCTATTTCGGCTAGCTCATTTTTACCCTCAATTGCAATATTCTGGGCGAGATCTTTGGTTTCGACCATCGTTCGGATACGGCTGTTTAATATCTGTACCGCCCGGCTGATGATGGAAATCGTAAAATATCCGGCAACCAGCCCGATAGTAACGGACAAAATCCCTAATACAATCGTCATCGTAGATGAAGATTGAGCTTTGGCTATCACCGCAGCAAGGTTGCTTTTTGCTTCTTTCATTTGTTCATCTTGAAGCGCATCAATCCGATCCGATAACTGTACTGTCATTTGATCGAATTTTTTCATAGAGTCATCGCCCTCTGAATCGCTTCGTCCGTAAGCTTTTTGCATCCCTTTACCCGCATCAAGCATCTCGGCCGCATCCTGTTTGATTCCGCTTACTTCAGACAGCCCTTTGGTATCACCCTCTTCTTTGAACATTTTTTCAAAGGAAGCAATATCCTCTAAAAGTATTGAATACGCCTTTTCCGCCTCTTTGATCGAGCCGTTTTCCTGAGTCAATGCCGCGTCGGTAATAAACTGCTGGATTTGGGATGCCTGGAATTTTGCATCCGCCGCCAAAAAAGCCTGCGGCACGGATTCTTCCGCCGTTTGATCCACAAGAGACTTTACATTTTGACCGTTTAGGGTACCTATAACCGCATTAATGACCACCATTACGATGATAGAACCGATCCCTGCAGTTATTTGTTGTTTTATCGTCATACATAGCCCTTCGAATTAAAACCTAGTCGTTGTTTTTAGGTACTATATATAATTTTTTGTAATTAACTTATAAATTTAAAAAAACAAATAGTAATAATGGCCATTTACTTACGTTATTTGTTCCATAATTACACACTTTTTTGCCTATTTTATAGTCAGATTTTGAACTAAATGTATGAAAACTATCGGCTAAAAACCGATAATACTCATATGATTGGGAGATTTTTTTGCATTTTTCTTTTCCATCGCAAATGTTCGCTGAAGATGCTCGCTTGAAGTGATTCCTGAGCCGTTCCCCATACGGATAACTACGGAGCTTACCCCTAAGAGTTTAAATTCACGGCTATTACCGTCGCGATCCTCCGCAACGATGCATCCCCGTTCACGGTCGGCCGGCTCGTAAAAAGCTCTCACCTCATCGCTGAACGTTGCAATCAACGCTTCGACTTCGCCGCATATTTTTTCAAACGTGTGCGACTCATCCAAAACGGCTCCTACAAAAAAATCATCTCCGCCGATGTGCCCTTTGAAATAATCGGCACACAATACTTTATGCATCAACTCGGCAAAAAGCAAAATGACCCGATCCCCGTTTCGAAAGCCGTAGTAATCGTTATAGGGTTTGAAATGGTCAAAATCGAAATACGCCAATACGGCATCAGTACCGCTTTCGATTACATTGGCAATGTATTCGTTAATTCTGAAATTTCCCGGAAGGCGTGTCAGAGGATTTTCGTCACGTGCACGGATCAGATTGCGCTCATGCACCACCTCGATCATCTCCCGTGCGCTCAAATACCCGATGTAACGGGAAGACTCGACGATTAAAACCCCCGGAGCGGTCTGAGAAAGGGAAAACAGTTCAATCATCGTCTCCAGCGGCATCGTCAAATCGACCACGGGAATCGGTTCGATATAGGTTTCAAGTGCGGAGAGGTTGGAAGAGCGGTTTTGGGTCAAAGAGCGTCCGTAGGGAGAACAGGCGATCGCTTTGAGCTGATGTTCGTGAATAATCCCGACGGGATGCATAGCGGCATCCAACACAGGAACCAGATAGGTACCCTTTTCATTCAACAGATTCAACAACGTTTCCATCGAATCGTGAATCATAATCGATTTGAGCGGTTCAAGCCGTTTCAAAATAATTTTTTGATTGCTTAGAGCGCGCTTTTCGCCTTTAAAACCGACCATATTCGTTAAATATTTTTCAGCGATCAAGGTACAATCAACACTCGGGCGTTGAATAAAATACCCTTGCACCATCTGGCATCCGATCTCTTTGCACACCATAAGTTCCCGTTCGGTCTCTACTCCCTCGGCAATCACCCGGCATCCGAGCAGAGTTGCAAGTTGCACCATATTGCGGACCAGCAGCTTTTTTTTCGGATCTTTATCGATTTCGCTTAAAAAGAAACGGTCGATCTTTATAATGTTCGGGGTGCAATGGTACAGAAGTTTATACCCCGATTGACCGATCCCGAAATCATCAATCGCAATGCAGAATCCTTCATCGCCGTAATGGTGCATCAGTTTGGTAAAATGGTCCAGATTCAGAATTTCATTGCGTTCGGAGAGTTCGAAGACGATCGCTTTAGGATCAAGATTATGGCGTTTAAGCAGGCGATAGGTATTCCCTTTTGAGAAATCGGTCATCTCCAATACGCGATTATCAAGATTATAAAAAAGTTTGAGTTTCTCATGCCCTTCAATCGTGCAGAACTTATCTATCACTTTTTTACGAAGAAGCACATCGAACGTATAAAGGATATTTTCCTCGTACAAACGGTCAAAAAAGGAAAAAATACTTTCATACCCTAGCGTATCGGTTCCGCGAAGCAGTGCTTCTACACCGAAAGTAATACCCGAATGGATATCAACGATGGGTTGAAATGCCACATCCAAGACTTCAAGATAGTGATGATAGAGGGGGTGTAACGGTTCCATAATGGAAAGTATAGAACCTGCTTGTCACAGCAAGGTTACAAACCGTTAATTTTCGATACCGCCGCCTGCACAAATTTATAAGGCTAGAAAATCGATCTGCGTGATCCAAAGAGAAGAAATAAGCAAGAGGATGAAAACACTTAAAACAGAAAGATAGCGATATATTTGCGTCAACCCGAAAAGGGGCTTTCCGTCCACGAATATCCCTACCTGAACCGCGGTAATCATCATCGATGCCGCGGTGGCAAAAACAAAAAGCATCGGTACGAACACATAAAGGTTTTCATACCTAAAGCCATACGCCAACAAACTGACAATGGCAACCGCCGTAATAAGATGCTGAACTAAAAGCGCTATGGAGATCCGTTCCTCTTTTTTATGCACACGGGCAATTTTAAAATATAAAAATGAGAAAAAAAGTGCGCAGTAAAATACCATAGAAACTCCCGGAAAAATTTTCGGGGAGTTTATCGTAGTTACAATTAATCATACATAAATATTATATTTATTATTACAAAACAAAAGATTTACTACTTCAGTAAACTTATTCTCCGTAACGCCAATGAACACATCGCCAGCCCGAATGCCCCCGTTACGGCGACAAAACTCCCTTTTTCTTTTATCCGCGGAAGCTCGGAGGAACAGATGCAGCTGAAATCGCCTTTAAATTTGCGTTTGCGAAGTTCATTACGCAGTTTGGAAGCAAAAGGGTCCCCTTCGGTCTTCCAGATGGAACGTACTTCGATTCGAGTCGGGTCGAGCCGCTTGGCCGAACCGACGGACGAGATGAGTTTCGGATAGCATTTTTGGACAAGGGAAAGTTTGGCACGCATATCGTCAATCGCGTCAAGTATAAGATCATACGGCTCAAAATCGAATGCTTCGACCCACTCGGGGGTGATTTTCTCCGCCAAAGCAATCACTTCGGGATAGTGGGTTTTGAGCGCTTCGACTTTCAGTTCCCCCTCATGCGATTCAGAGTGCATTTGACGGTTTTGGTTGGTAAGATCGTAGCGGTCAAAATCGACGATCGTAATATCACGGACGCCGGAGCGGTAAAGACAGTCCAGACAAAAACTCCCTACCCCTCCGACACCGAGCATGAGGATTTTGGCATTATGAAACGTTTCAAAATTCTCTTCGCCGAACACAAGGCGGGTACGGGTGTGTCTCACAGCCACTCCCGTAATTGCTGCATCGATTTGTACGCACTCATATCAAGCTTGATCGGTGTCAATGAGACTTTACCCGCTTCAATCGCTTCGAAATCGCACAGGGCACTCCGTTTCTCACGCGGTTTAAATTCCAGCGGATGGAGTCCGAGCCAGTAATATTCCAGCCCTCTCGGGTTACGGTGCAGGTGCGCGTCATTGGCATAGTATCGGTATCCCGCATACGTTACGGCGAACTCCAACTCGTCTACATCATGAGGGATATTAACGTTCAAAAACTCCCGCTCATTCAGCGGAAAATCTCCGCTCAAAATCTTTTCGGCAAGATGGCGGATCGCTTTTTTAGCCAAGGCAAAATCGCCGATCGGCTGCGTAAAATCCATCACCTGAGAGATGGCGATCGCCGGAACGCTGTGAAGTACCGCTTCCATCGCCGCCGCCGCCGTACCCGAATAGGTAATGTCCTCACCCATGTTCGACCCTTTGTTAATCCCGCTGATCAACAGATCGGGCTTCTGATTTTCAAACATCGAATGAAGCGCTAAATAAACGCAGTCGCTCGGCGTTCCGTCATCCAGTTTGTAAAAATCGTCCCCCACGCAGATAAAGCTCAAAGGACGGGTTAATGTCAACGAATGTCCGCATGCCGATTTTTCGGTTGAGGGGGCAACGACCGTAATCTGTCCCAGTCCATCCAATGCTTCGATGAGAGCCAAAAGCCCTTCGGACTCATATCCGTCATCGTTGGTAATCAAAATTTTTTTCATCTATCTCCTTTTGATTTTTGCCGGTACGCAAATAAAACAGTTGTGTTCACCGCGCCGTTCATACGCTAAAACATAATCGTGCTCTTTTAAAATAGCATCAACGATATAAAGACCCAATCCGAAACTGTCTTTCGTCGGAGATTCTTTGGTAAACGGCTCGATGTAATAACTCAGAGGGTGTTTGAGCGGTTCGCCCGTATTGGCAAAAATGATCTCCCCCTCTTCCGTCCAAATGTGCATCTTTTTCTCATGAGAGTATTTAATCGCATTATCAATCAGATTTTTTGCCGCCGTTACAAAAAGGCGGTAATCCACCTCTACTTTGATCGACGCATCTATGTTCCTCTCAACGGCATCATACTCCACCATGGCCAAATCGATCGCACCGTCGATAATATCGATGAGACGATACTCACCTTTCTCGTGATGCTGATTCCCCGATGCGATCTCTTCGATCAGGGCAAACTCGCCGATAAGCGACTCAAGCCGCTCAAAAATCCCCTCAAAACGTCCGCGCTGTTTCTCATCACTGAGCATAGTCGCGACGATTCTCCCTTTGGCAATCGGCGTTTTGAGTTCATGCATAATATTGCGCAAAAAGAGGGTACGCGCTTCGATGAGGGCACGAATCTTGTTTTGGGTCGAGTCGAGTTCATTGGCGATCAAAGCGATTTCATCCGACCCGCTGATACGAAATCGTACCCCCATATCCCCTTCTCCGAAACGGGCGATCTGTTTGCGTAAACGGCGCAGCGGACGCAATCGGTAAATAATCAGGGCAAAAGAGGTGAGCAGAATCATCATCAGCGTCCCGTATGCCGAAATAAGATTCACCGGATGATACGGCTCAATACTCCGATCTTCAAGGAGCATACTGTGGCGTGCGGACTCTACCCAAAAATAGATATTCCCCTGATACTCAATCATTGAGGTGATGACTTGCTGCGAAACGTGGGGATCGAAGGAAGAAGACGGTAGTGTAAAATCCTGCATCAAATCATCGGCCGTATTGCCGTCACTTTTAAGTACTTTTCCGTAACGGACGATTGATTCATAGGCATGATGATCTAACACTTCATCCAAATTGTAAAGTGCCAGATTGGCTTCAAATATCGGCTGGGATATCTGTTTTACCAAATAGGTATGATAGATCTGACTGATAAGGGAATGTTTGCTGAAGATGTTGTCGATATGTTTCGCACGGTTGTTTTCATACAGCTGGTAAAACGTATAACTGACACTTGATACGGTAACCGCCATAGCAAATATGACGGTAGCTAGAACCGCATTATTTTTAATCATCTTGATTTTGAACGTGCAAGGAATAAAATCCCTTGCCCTACGCTAGCCGCTATGGCACTAAAGCTAGCCCTTGCAGGGCAGAGTTTATTTCTCATTTTAATAATTTATACCCGATGCCGCGGATCGATTCGATCAGCCCTTTGTCTCCGAGTTTGTTTCGGATACGTCCCATCATAACATCGATGCTTTTGTTCGAAGAGTCTTCATTGATCGCGGAAACGTTGTGGATCAAGTCTTCGCGTGAAACGACCATCCCCTGTTTTTTGATCATGTGCGCCAAGATGCCGTATTCGGCGTTGGTCAACTCGATCGGGCGATTTTTATAACTGATCTGCATAGAGGGTTCATTCAGTTTAAAATCGCACGCACTTTCCGACGCCGCTATCGAAACCGCATCGTATCGGCGCAATACCGAATGGATACGCGATACCAGTTCTCGGGGGTCGTACGGTTTAGGGAGATAATCATCGGCTCCGAGTTCAAGGGCATTGATCTTATCGGTCACGTCCGAGCGTGCCGAAGAGATAATGATCGGAATGTTCTGCCTAGAGCGGATCGCTTCGCATACTTCCAGCCCATCCATCCCCGGCAGGGTCAAATCCAAAATGACCGCATCAAATTTTTCGAGTTTGAGAATACTGAGGGCTTTGAACGGATCGTCTTCCGTCGTCACTTGAAAATCGTACTGTTCTAAAAATTCGGTTAGTATCTCGGCAAGCTCAAGATCGTCTTCAATCATTAATATTTTACTCATGAAGATATTGTAACGAAGAGTGGGTTAATAGTTTCCTAATGCTCGCCTTATGCTCGGCGTAAGTGGGTCTTAAATATCTCAATATAGTTTCTAATTCTTGCTTTGATATCTTCACCGTAAGTTACCTTCTCAATCCAACTTTCAAGTTCATCAAAACTCCATGTAGGATTTTTAACATCTTTGTGCTTTTCTATCCATAATTGTAACTCTGTCTCTTGAGGAAGTATTTTTGCATTCTGCAGAATAAGAAGCATATCAAAAACTGCCCTATATTTAGGAGCTATATTTTGTTGTTCAATGAAAGCATTTTCATCAGAAATCGGTTCATCAAGAATAACCTCAATCTCAACCTTATTTATTATAGCATTTACTACTTGGGCTAAAACTACCTCTATTTTCGACATTTTATTATTAGCGATTATCTCATTATAGGTTTTAATTGCTTCAATATGTTTGCCCTGCCTAGCTAATGTTAAACCTTTGTTAAACTCAGCCATTACACTGTAAGTAACAAATGTATTGTTTTTGGATTTTTTATATGCTTGAATTATCTCATCACAAACTTTAATTGCTTCATCAAGTTTACCATTTTCACTTAGCACCGCGCCTTTTGTCACAAATAATCCTACTGCTTGTTCTTCACTTATTGAAGTTAACTTCATAGCTTTATCAATTAAAAACAATGCTGCATCATACGCTTTACTGTTCACTTGATTTACTATTTTTATCCAGTAATCATTAAAAGTTAAATCTTCCTCTTTTTTGCCTTCTATTTGTTTAGCTTCTTTTTCAACTTTATCTTTTTCATCTTGAGTAGAATTTAGATTCAGCATCCAATTTTGATGATCTTCCTCATGCCGTTGATGTTGCGCATTTGCTTTTTCTTCAATCCGTTTTAAAATTTCATCACCTTTAGCTTGTAGCTCATCAGACAACCCATTCACTTTTGTTTCAAAGACATTTTTTGCCTCTTTATCAATCCATTCTTGCAAAAGTCTTTTTGCTTCTTCCTTAGCTTCCAATTTAGCTTCTCTTGTTGAACGAATGGAAAAGAAAATAACAATACCTGTAATCAAAACTCCAAAAAAAGTTACAAGAATCCCAAACCTATCTACACTACTGCTGATATCCAAAACTCTCTCTTTCGTATCTTCTGTGATTTGCGTATATTTTGTAAGTTCCTCTTTTGTTGTATCTAACTTCTCTTCGATTTTCTCAATTTTTTTATTCGTTTCGTCCGATTGATGTGAAACCTCTGCAAAACCAATCGTTGCGAAAAATAGGGTTATAAGTAAAAAAAAGAATATTTTCATTGAGAGCCTTGTTGTGTTGTAATTTTATGGATTAGAAGATTTCATCGCAAAACATTTTTTTGATTTTTTCCAAACTGATAGGATTGATTTGAGCAAGTTTTTTATCGGCATTTTGGGTCGAGATCGTAAAACATTTGTCGTATTTGACAAACGAGCGAAGCTTCAACTCTCCCTCAGCAAGATGATCAATGTTAATTTCAAAAAGATTGTTTTGTTTGGCATTTGATGTAATTTGAAAACAGACGATGTCCCCGTATTCATTTTCGTCTTTGACGACTAATACGGGTCTTTTTTTAGCAGAAAGTAAATCAGTGAAAGGGAACTGGATCAGGATAATATCGCCGACTTTACAGCTCATCCCAAGCCTTGTCTTCATCGTTATCCCACGTTATAGACATAGGATGAAATTGAAGTTTTTTTAACGCGTCGTCATCATCACCCAAAGGGATGATGATCACTTCGCTTTTAACTTTCATATCTTGAAGCATACTGACAACATGTTGTATATCAGCGGGTGTGCTAACAATTTCTCTATAAGCTACCATCCCTTACTCCTTTTTCGACAATTATACACCTTTTTTAACTCAGCCACAACACCAGATGATACGCTAGAAACGCCAACGTATAGGCGACAATCGTCGTAAAGGCGAACAGATATCCGAAATATTTGATCCCCCCCGCTTCACGGGTAAAGACGACCGATGCCGCCAGACACGGCAAGTAGGTCATAATGACGACGATAAACGCAACCGCCGAAGCAAACGGGATTTGAGAACTGATCGTCGAGATAAGCGAATGGTCTTCTTCCGTCGCATCGCTTCCAAGCGAGTATAATACGCCCATCGTCGAAACAACGACCTCTTTTGCCGCCAATCCCGTCTGCAACGCTACCGCCATTTTCCAGTCAAATCCGAGCGGTTCAAACGCCGGTTCGATCACATGTCCGATTCTTCCCAAAAAGCTTTGTTCCAACGCCGCTTCGGCCAATCGGTTCTCCAGCATTTTTGCCTCTTCCGGTGACGATGCCGCCTCGATTTTCAGCGCATACGCCTTATCAAGCGCGCTGTCTTTCGGATAGGTACTTAAAAACCATACGAGCAGTGATGCCGCGGCGATGAATGTCCCCGCTTTTTTCAGATACATCATCGTCTTAGTCAACACCGTATGCCAAATCAGTTTCACCGAGGGGAGACGGTATTTAGGCATCTCCATAACAAACGGCTCATCGGCACCTTTAAATGCCGTCATTTTTAGCACTTTTGCGGCGACGAGACCGATGATCGCTCCGAGAATATAGATACCGAAAAGGACGTTCCCCGCCATCTCGGGTCCGAAAAATGCCCCTGTAAAGAGGACATAAACGGGAAGACGCGCACCGCAGCTCATAAACCCGATCACAAAAAGGGTCAAAAGCCGGTCACGGTCATTTTTCAAAATCCGTGCCGACATATAGGCGGGAATCGAACATCCGAATCCCGTTACCAGCGGAATAAACGACTGTCCGTGCAGCCCGAATTTATGGAAAAAACCGTCCAGCAAAAACGCGACCCGCGACATATATCCCGTCGCTTCGAGCAGTGCGATCCCCACAAATAAAATAACGATATTGGGGACAAACAACACCACAGCACCCACCCCGGCTATCACCCCGTCCACGATCAAAGAGCGAATCTCATCATTGCGGATCGTCGAACCTACCGCTTCGCCGAACCAGCCGAAAAAGGCGTCGATCCAGTCCATCGGAATACTTCCGATCTCAAAGGTGAGCTGAAACAGCCCCCACATGAAAAAAAGGAAAATCGGTATCCCGAATATCGGATGGATCAACACGCTGTCGATTCTCTCCGTCATCGTTTTCTGCTGAACCGCTTTGGGTTTCACCTTGACCGCTTCGGCCAGAATCCCCCGGTTATAGGAGAAATACTCTTCCGCAAAAATCTCTTTGATATCGTCGCTGTCATGGTGCAGCTCGATATGGCGGTCCGCTTCGATCAACATCGGCTGCAATTCGGTCCAGATCGGATTATCATGCAGCGTCCGATACGTTTTTTTCTCTTTTTGGAGCAGATTGATCGCAATGTTCCGGTTGCTGATGGACGCTTTGAACTTATGCTTGTTCAAATAATCGGTAATAAGAACAATTTCCTCTTCGACCGATTCGCTAAAGATCAGTTTTTGCTCCTGAACAGGATTCTCATAAACACTGATTACCGCCCTCATCAGCTCATCCAACCCCGATTTTGCCGCCGCCGATACACGGACACACGGGATGCCGAGCAGCTGGGTCAGGTACGGAGCATCAATCTCTATCCCTTCGCGATCGGCTTCGTCCGACATATTGAGTGCCATGACGATCTTTTTGCTCATCGTCATCAGCTCCGCCGTTAGCTGAAGATTTTTCTCCAGATTGGTCGAATCGAGAACATTAATAATCAGATCGTAGTGCTCATTGCATAAAAAATCGTGCGTTACCCGCTCTTCGATCGAGTAGTCGGTAAATGCATACGTTCCGGGGAGATCGACGACGCTGAAATCGTATCCGCCGTATTCAAATATCACTTCGGTTTTTTCAACCGTCACCCCTGTGAAATTTCCGACATGCAGCCGTGCGTTGCTGATCGAATTGATCAACATGCTTTTTCCCACATTGGGCTGCCCTACGAGCGCGACTTTAATTTTTTTATCGGACATCGGATACCTCGATCAGCTCTGCCTCTTCGCGGCGCAGCGCAATATTCATATTCCCCACTTTGATCTCAAAGGTACTGTTCGTCAGAGCGCACTCAAGCATTTTGACTTCCGAACCTTTCATCAATCCGAACGAGATTAGACGCTGTTTCAGCGGTCCTTTCGCATTGATTTTGACAACTGTAGCGACTCCCCCTTTGGTGCAGGCACTCAGTAATGTCATCGTATTCATAACTAATCCTTCTTAGAAACTGTAGCTAAGCCGGAGCAAAAAGCGGTCATAACCGCCGTCCGTTCCTGAATCGCCCGTATTTTTATTTTTATCATCGATGGTTGCGTAACTCATATCGGCACATACGTTTTTGTTGATATCATAGGCCAGTACGACATCGAATTCACTCACCTTGGCATCCAAACCGCCTGTTTTTCCTTTGAATTTGCCGTACAGTGCCGCCAATCTCGCCCCTTCGATCCCCGCATCGCTCAAATCCAGCTCGGCATTGAACTGATAGGCCTTTGCATCTTCCAATCCATCGATGGTCATCTCTTCCATCGAGGTAAAGTACGGTCCGCCTCCGAATCCGTTGACGATCGCTTTTCCGCTGCCGCTGCTTACTCTATTATAGGCCGCGCCTACCGTCAACATCCCGATGTTATAGTTTACTCCGGCTCCGTATACACTGCCGTCTATCGTGCTGTTTTGCAATTCGTTAAAGTGTCCGTATTGGGCCGCCACTTCGATTCCCGACGTTTCGGAGAGTTCCATCGCGTATGTCGCATCCGCATAGAGGACATTCGCTATATTGTCGATACCGTAGTACCACCCCTGCAGTGCCAGATTCTCGATACTCTCGTTAACGATCCCCGCTACGGCCGCACCGTGACTGTCAATACCGTCAAGCTTTTTGAACTTCGAGATATCGTTACCCGAATCGTATCCCGCAAAGCGTTTCACGACTCCGCCCACCAGCGTTGATCCCCCAAATCCTTTATAGGTTGCAATCGCCGCTTCGAAGGTGTTAGGGTGCATACGGATATCATCGGTATCGGCAAGGGGCGTATCAAGGAGCTGACGGCCGATACGCAAAGAAAAATCATTCATCGCATAATCGATATACGCTTCACCCAGATAGACGTAGGAATCGGCGTTATCCGCAAACAGGTCGTTATTGGCTTTTTCATTCTCTCCCGTTGCAAACGGGAGCTTTTGGCTTACATAGGCCGCAATCCCCACTTTAATATCGTTCCACGTTCCCGTCTCGTATTTGAGCACTCCGCCGAGCGACGTACCGTAGGTATCGGTTCCGATAGCATTGTCCTGATTGACGTATGCCGCACGAATCTGAGCGCTTACTGTACCCGATTTAAATGCTTCATCGATATTCGCACCGCTCAAAGCCGCAACAGCCGCTAAACTGATTACCATTGTTTTCTTCATATCTATCCCTTATCTTTGATATCTTCCTATACAGAATGATAAACATTATCAACTTACACTATCCTTAATAATGATAACCTTTTTCAATTAGATCTTCTTTTCACGCTTTGGTTATAATTCCGTACTAAAATAATACACTACTAGGACTTTTATGCAATTTTTATGGCGCTCCACCAGTCACTTTAACTTAGCCAACCTCATTACGATGGCAAATATCACCTGCGGACTTCTGGCTACCTATTTTATTACCCAAAACCAGTTCATCGTCGCCGTCATCCTTGCATGGATGGGGGGAGCCTTTGATATCTTCGACGGTAAAGTCGCCCGAAAGTACGCTTTGTCTAACGAATTCGGGGTGCAGCTCGATTCGTTCGCCGATTTTCTCAGCTTCGTCCTGGTGCCGACCTTTTTCATCTTTCAGGGGGTCTATACCCACCTCACAGGAATCCCGCTCATCATCACCTCGATCGCTTCTATCTACTATGTGATCAGCGGTCTTCGACGACTGATCCAGTTTAATATCAATACCGATGCGGGAGAAGTAGCGAAACATTTTACCGGGGTACCGACACCGCTGGGAGCGATTTTGCTGTGGCTCGTCTGGTTAGGGTCTGATTTTATCGGATGGATGGGGGTGCTCGTACTGATGATCATCATCGGAGCATTGCTCAATTCAAAAGTGAAGATTCCACACCTATAAAAGCGTTTCTTCCTCTTCGGTATCGGTTAGCGAAGTTGGAAGGAGTTTTTTTGGTTTCAATCCGAGCTTTCTCATCGACTCGACACGACGGATCAAATTCCCTTTTCCTGTAGAGAGTTTGTTCATCGCCCCCTCATAGCTTTTCTGGGTCCGAGCGATCTGCTCGCCGATTTTTTCCATATCCTCGACAAACGCCACCAGTTTCTCATACAGCGCTTCGGCCGACTCGGCAATCGCTTTGGCATTACGCTCCTGATACTCGCTCCGCCATATATGTTCGATAGTGCGAAGTGTCACAAGGAGGGTGGACGGGGAAACGACAACGATATTCTGTTCGTACGCCGTTTTAAAGAAGGTATTGTCCTGCTCCAGTGCGAGGAGAAACGCCCCCTCTATCGGCATAAAGAGGAGGACGAAATCGAGAGTACGCACTCCGCTGAGCTGTTCGTACCGTTTGCCGCTTAGCCCTTTGATATGGGAATGGATCGAGAGGAGATGCTGTTTGAGCGCATGGACACGATCTTCGTCATTCTCGGCGCGGATAAACGCATCGTAGGCGACCAATGAAACTTTGGAGTCGATAATGATATCTTTGTTTTGCGGGAGATGGACAATCACGTCGGGGCGGAATTTTTTCCCCTCTTCATCGCTGAGGGTGCTTTGGATATCGTACTCATGCCCCTCGCGTAATCCAGACTCTTCCAAAATCCGTTCAAGAACGATCTCTCCCCAGTTCCCCTGCGTTTTGTTTTCCCCTTTGAGCGCCTGTGTGAGGTTGATCGCATCCTGGCTGAGCCGTTCGTTGAGGGTTTTGAGGCGGAGGATTTCGTCTTTGATGCTTTGGCGCTCTTTGGCATCATGGATAAACTGCTCTTTGCTCTGGGTAGCGAACTGAGCGATCTGTTCGCGAAACGGTTTGAGGAGGAGATCCAGCCCTTTGGTATGCGCTTCGTCAAACGTTTTGGCCTTTTGTTCGAAAATTTGTCCCGCCAACTGCTCGAACTGCACTTTCATCTGTGCCTTCGCTTCATCCAGAAGGCGAATTTTCTCTTCAAAACCGCGTGACGACTCTTCGTGCCGGGTATGGAGCACCGCGAAATCTCTCTCCAATGCATGGTACTCTTTTTGGACGGTGTCGAGTTCTCCTTGGATTTTTGTTTTCAGTGACTGTTCTTGAATATACAGTTCTTGAAGCTGCAAGGCACGCGCTTCGAGCAGTGCATAGTGTTGGCGGGATTGGTTCCACATCCATCCGAGTGTTCCGGCAGCCGTAAATCCGATAAGGGTTGTTATTTCGTAGATCATAAAAGCGATTATAGCCCAGGAGAACTAAGAGGTTAAAAAGATGTCATTTTGTAAGATACTGCATGAAGATATCACCCAATGCCCCCTGCCCCTGCCACAGCGGCAAAAAATACAAACAGTGCTGCCAGCCCTACCACAAAGGGATACGCCCCTCCGATGCCGTGAGACTGATGCGTTCGCGCTACGGTGCATATGCGCTGGGCGCAGCCGACTATATCATGGCAACTACCCATCCGAATAATTCCGACTATACCGAGGATACAGAGATGTGGAGACAAAGCATTTTGAGTTTTTCAAACACCACACGTTTTTTAGGTTTGAAGATTCATGAATTTATTGACGGAAGCGAAGAGGCGTTTGTCACGTTTGAAGCTGTACTGGACGGCGGCATCCTCAAAGAGAAAAGCCGCTTTTTAAAAGAAGAGGGAAAATGGCTCTATGAGAGCGGTGAATTTTTATAGCGCGGATATCTGCGCGTGGGCTTTCCGCCGAGAAAAACTCAGCGTTAGCGTAGTTTCGGGGATTTCATTCCCGGAACGTTTGTAAATATTACTTCAACGGATTTCCGTTGATGACGAGTCGAAAGCCTATATCGTTGGCAACCAGATCGGGACGTGAATATCCCCGAAACGAACTGCGCAAGCACATATATCCCGTTTTGTAGCTTCCGCCGCGGCGCACTTTAAACGATTCCCCCTCGGCTCCACCAATTCGAGGGCTTCCATCGTTCGGCGCTCCGTTGTAGTTGGCGAAAAAGTCGTCTTCGCACCACTCCCATACGTTTCCGAGCAGCCCGTAAATCCCTAAACGGTTAGGCAATTTATCGTCAACAATCGACGTCCGTCCGTTGGAACTGTATTCATAAATAGCGTAGTCATCCAGCAGCGCTTCGGAATCTCCGAATGAAAAGCGGGTATTTCCTCCCGCTTTGGCGGCATATTCCCACTGCGCTTCAGTCGGTAACGCGTAAAAACGTGTTTTCCCCTCAAACCGGTTCATCAGTTCCACATAGGCTTTGGCGTCAAACCAGCTTACCTGTTCCACCGGATGGCGGCGGGAACTTTCCTCTTCCACCTTATCGTTTTTAAAAAACGACGGATTGACACGGGTGAGTTTGAAATACTGTTCTTGCGTCACAGGGTATTTCGCGATCCAAAATCCCCCAAGTTTTACGGGATGTTCAGGCGATTCGACCTCTCCCCCCTCATTATACTGCGGATTACGTCCCATCATATATTCTCCGCCGTCCACGTAAAGAAACTCCATACCGATAGAATTCGTAAAATTTCTGGGAGTTTCCACCGCGGCTGCCGCGGGTGTTTCTTCGGCTTTCTTTTTGAAAAAATCGAACAAGGCAAACCTTTTAAAATATGTTTATTGTACTTATATAAAAATTGATGTAGCAAAAATCGTTCACATCTCACTAACTGAAAATCATTTTCTTCTTCTCTTTCGCTACTCTTTGAATTGTTTCAAGTGGGTATTTAAGATTTCGGTCATATCGTTCAAATGATCAGCGGCGGCGGCAATTTCTTCAACGCTCCGAGCATTCGTACCGCTTAATCTGTTAATCTGCTGAATCTCTTTATTGATTGCGGTAATCATCTCTGCCGTATGGGTTATAATCGAAACGGTCTCTTCCGTAGTCTTGGTCGCATTCAACATTGAAGATGAGGCTTTTTCAATCTCCTCTTCCGCTTCAGTCGATATCTCGGCCAGAGCATGCATATTTTTTGAACTTATATTCATCTCTTCGCTCGTCTCCATTATCGCCTGAACAATAATATTGATCGTCGATTGAATCTCCACCAAGCTTTTTTGAGTCCGCTCGGCCAGTTTGCGAACTTCGTCAGCGACAACTGCAAAACCTCGACCGTGTTCACCGGCTCTTGCCGCTTCAATAGCGGCATTAAGGGCAAGCAGATTGGTCTGTTCGGCGATATCGGAAATCATATCAAGCACCTCTTTAACTTGCTTGGTATCATCACTGAGTTGTTGAATACGTCCGGCCATATCATTTTCGGTTTGCGAATTTTTTTGAACCTGCTCGGTCAATGCGGTAATTTTTGTAGCCGTTACAGTTAAAGCACTTCCCGCATCAAAAATTTCTATTTTATTTTGAGCCGCTATATTGATAATATGTTGGGTATCTTTATCGATTCCCTCAATTTCCCGAGCAACCTGAGTGATGACCTCAACCGTCTCTTCAACCGTTTTTCCTACCTGTACCGATGATGTCGAAAGTTCATACGCCACAGACGCATTTTCGTTAGAGGTCTTTTTTGCTTCACCGATAAATTTGCTTAGTTTAAGACGAAGTTCTTCCAAATGAGATGCGATGTGCGTTATTTCATTATTTCCGTTCATTTGAAACGATCGGCTGAGATCCAAAGCGGCAATTTGGCCGATCTGTGCGGTCAATGGTTTTACCCCATCAAGAACCAATGCGATAATTCCGAATCCGACGATCACAACCAGCAACACCAATATCGATAGGAGAAGATTGGAATATTTTGTCGAATTTGCACTCTCCGCAAGACTTTGAGATTCGGTTTTGACTTTTTGTATATGCTCATCACTCCACCCGTTTAAACGATTGCTCAACTCTTCGGCATAGGGATCGAGTTTGCCCATCCACGTATTCCCCTCTTCCGGTCCCCCCGCAATATACGCCTCAGCCATTTTTTTACCGATTCCGTAATACTCACTTAAATCGTGTTTGAATTTTTCCAGTTCGGCTTTCTTCTGAGTATTATCGTGCTGCGCCGCTATCATTTGATCCAAAAGGGTATCGGCATCCTTATAATATTTTTCTGCCTCATCAAATCCGTCGTCGTACCCTTTTGCTCCGCGGGTTGCCGAGATATCGGTCAGCCACTGCTGAATCTGTATGACATTAATTTTCAGATTGATATAGTTCATCGTATGAGGTATCGTCTCTTTACTTTGTATTTCAAGTTTTGTTTCCATATCAGCCGTCGACGTATAGACGCGCACAATGCTTGCCAGCAGGAAAAATGCGATAGTCCCCATAATTATTTTCAACATAAGTCTAATAGAAAATTGGTGCAGCCAACCCATTCGAAATCCCTCCGTTTTTTCAATTCTTTTTCTTTCTATTACGTAAAGCATATAGAAGATACTCACTTATAATCCCTAAATTTTATCTGAATTGCCATTCCAAAGGTTTTCTTGACAACCCGCTTCGCTATAGTTTATAATGTCGCTATAAAACAATGACCTGTCAATGACATCTCACCTAAACTCGCCGATTAAATCCACTACACTTTAAGGCATTCCACGCATGAGCGATACCGCAAAAACTCCTCGAAACAACTCGAAAAACCGAACCCATATACCGGTTGACGGCTTTACGATTGAAGCACTCCGCACCAAAAAGCTTGAAGATCTCCTTGAGATTGCTACCTCGTTAAGTATTGAAGATCCTAACGAACTCAAACGTCAGGATTTGATTTTTGAAATCCTCAAAACACAGGTTCAGCAAGGGGGATTCATCCTCTTTACGGGAATTTTGGAGATTATGCAAGACGGCTACGGCTTCTTACGTGCCGTTGATCAGTCTTTCAGCGACTCGATGCACGATGCATACGTTTCCAGCACCCAAATCCGCCGTTTCGCGCTTCGTAACGGGGATATCGTTACGGGTCAGGTACGTGCACCGAAAGATCAGGAGCGCTATTACGCCCTTCTCAAAGTCGAAGCGATCAACTACCTCCCTCCCGAAGAGTCGAAAAAACGTCCGTTGTTCGAAAACCTTACCCCTCTCTATGCACTAGAGCAGATCAAACTCGAATACCAGCCGACGAAACTCACCGGACGGATGATGGATTTATTTGCCCCTATCGGTAAAGGGCAGCGCGGACTGATCGTCGCACCTCCTAGATCGGGTAAAACAGAGTTGATGAAAGAGATCGCACACGGTATCACCAACAACCACCCCGAAATCGAGCTGATGGTTCTCCTTGTGGATGAGCGTCCCGAAGAGGTTACCGACATGGAACGGAGCGTCAAAGGGGAAGTCTACAGCTCTACGTTCGACGAACCGGCAAAAAACCACGTCAAAGTGGCCGAAATGGTGATCGAGCGGGCAAAACGGCGCGTTGAGCTCGGCAAAGACGTTGTGATCCTCCTCGACTCGATTACCCGTCTTGCCCGTGCGTACAATACCGTGACACCGAGCTCGGGAAAAGTCCTCTCGGGCGGAGTTGACGCCAACGCCCTGCACAAACCGAAACGGTTCTTCGGTGCGGCGCGTAACATCGAAAACGGCGGAAGTTTGACGATCATCGCAACCGCCCTCGTCGAGACGGGGAGCCGTATGGACGAGGTTATTTTCGAAGAGTTCAAAGGGACCGGTAACTCCGAAATCGTTCTCAGCCGTAAAATCTCCGACCGCCGTATCTTCCCGGCGATCGATATCCTCAAATCGGGAACCCGTAAAGAAGAGCTTCTCCTCGGACCGGACGTGCTGCAAAAAGTATTTGTCCTTCGTTCGATGCTGCATAAACAAGAGGACGAAGTCGAAGCGCTCCGCTTCCTTTACAATACCATGCTCAAAAGCAAATCGAATATCGAATTTCTTGACAGCATGAACGAGTCGACCAAATAAGATGAGAGTCGGGGTCTTTGACAGCGGTGTCGGGGGTTTAAGCGTCGTCAAGTCACTTTTAGAGCATAAACTCTTCGAAGAGATCATCTACTTCGGCGATACCGCCCGCGTCCCTTACGGGGTCAAAGATCAAAACACGATCATCCGCTACTCCCTCGAAGCCCTCGAATTTTTCAAAAACTTTGAAATCGATCTGTTGATCACCGCCTGCAATACCGTCAGCGCTTATGCTCTCGATGAGATGAGAGAACATAGCCACTGTGACGTTATCGGGGTCGTCGATCCGGGGGTATTGGCCCTTAAAAATGCGATCCCCTCGAGTGATGCCAATATCCTCATCCTCGGAACCAAAGCGACCGTCAAATCGGGAGCATACGAGAAAGGTCTTCAAGCCCTCGGCTACCGAAATCTCAGTGCCATTGCGACCAGCCTGCTCGTTCCTATTGTCGAAGAGGGGCTGTATGAGGGGGAAGTGCTTCAAAGTGCGCTGCATCACTACTTCGGTTCTTTAGAAAAAACCCCCGATGCGATCATCCTCGGATGTACCCATTTTCCCCTTGTCGCCCGTGCGATTGATCGCTATTTTGAGGGAAAAAGCACCCTGATCCACTCGGGTGAAGCGATCGTCGAATATCTGGAGAGCCATTACGATTTTGAAAAGCGTTTCGAAGAGACGAATCTCAAGTTTTTTGCCTCCGAAAATCCCGAAGGGCTTCGCCGCGTCGCCAAAGAGTGGCTGTCACTGTAATCTAAAATTTATCCTAACCACGGTAAAGTAACTTATACAATTGATGTTACGCACTAAAACGGATACATCCGTTTTAGTGGCAAGGACTAAAGTCCTTTGCAATCCCCTAAAGCTACAAAAACTACGTTTTTGAGAAGTTTAGTGGTATTTATGCGCTCTTGTTGAAAAAGTGCGTAAAATAACTTACATAAAATCAAAGAGGTCTCAATTGGGCACATCCGAAGTACTCGCACTTAAATACCGTCCTCGACGTTTCGAAGAGCTTATCGGACAGGAGAGTATTTCCCAAACCCTCTCACTCGCATTGGATTCCAAGCGCCTTTCCCATGCTTACCTCTTCTCGGGACTTCGCGGTTCGGGTAAAACGTCGACCGCCCGTATATTTGCCAAATCGCTTATCTGCGAAAACGGTCCGACATCATCCCCGTGCGACGTGTGCAGCCACTGTGTCATGGCAAATGAGGGACGCCATATCGACATCATCGAGATGGACGCCGCATCCAGCCGCAAAATCGACGATATCCGCGATCTGATCGAACACACCAAATACCGCCCTGCCAGCGCGAATGTCAAAATCTTTATCATCGACGAAGTGCACATGCTCACCAAAGAGGCGCATAATGCCCTGCTCAAAACCCTCGAAGAGCCGCCCGAATACGTCAAATTTATCCTTGCAACCACCGATCCGCTGAAACTTCCGCCGACGATACTCAGCCGTACCCAGCATTTTCGGTTCAAACGGATCAGCCACCCCAACATCGTCCACCACCTGAGCCATATCCTCCATCTTGAGAATATCGAATATCAGGCTGAAGCGCTCGATATCCTCGCCCGAAGCGGTTCGGGGTCTTTGCGCGACACCCTCACCCTCCTCGATCAGGCGATCATCTATTCCAAAGGGTTCGTGGACGTTAAAACGGTTGCCGATATGCTGGGGCTTTTGGACCCTGACTACATCAGCCGTCTTTTTGACGCCATTTTTGCCAAAGACCGTACAACGCTCACTGCAATGCTCCAAGAGCTTGAAGCGTACGAATCGGAGATGGTTATCGACGAGCTGATCGCCTATCTTAAAGAACGCCTTTACGAGGGGGATCACCGCTTCAGCCCGCTCGTCATCGAGCGGTTTTTTAGAATCCTCAGCGATGCCAAAACCCTTTTTGCGATCAATGCCGACGGCGGATTTGTCGTGAGTCTCGTCCTCTTTAAAATGATCGAAGCGCTCAAGATCAAAGAGATCGACGAGATGATCGAATCGCTAGAATCACGGGTCTCTCATGCTCCGGCAAAAACAACGGTTTCAGTATCGCACGACGCAGCCGTCACAGAAACGCCGAATATCCATGTTACGGTGACTCCCGTACCTGTAAAAACGCAGTTCGAGCAGTTGTGCGAGCGTATATCGGATCGAAGTGCGGAACTGGGGGTATGTTTTAAAAACAACGTTTCGTTCCTCTCGTATGAAGAGAACACCCTGACATGGGAGAGCTGTGCCGAGGGTGAGGACAAAGAGCTACTCAAAAACAGTTTCGGCATCATCCGACAGTTTGTCCGCGAAATCTACGGTATCGATACCCAGATCAAATCGCAAGGGTGCACGAAGAGTGCTGAAGAGCTATCCCCCGTTCCCGTTATAGAAGAGCCCGCAATCGCCGAAGCACCTGCCGAAGAGACGGTCAGCGAGAGCGACTCCATGATCGAAGAGATTGAAATCGGTGTCGGAAGCTGTGTGAGCCAGTGCGATGAGAGCAGTGTCAAAGAATTGGACGGCGGCGACGTACTCAAAGAACCGATGATTCAAAAAGCGGCAGAGCTGTTCGAAGCGACCAAAATCACCGTACAGTCCAAAGTTTAAAAAGAATTTAAGAAAAACCTTGCTATTAAGGTTTTTTTCAGCTACAATACTCTCCATAGAAAGATGATTTAGAGTTTCATCTTTGGTTTGTTTTTTATTGAAGACCTTTTAGTTAACAGTACGATCTGCCATAAGAATGCTCCACTTTATATTTTCGACCACTCCCGAAACGGAGTGTATAACAACACAAAGGGTTTATTATGGCAGAAGTACTAAACGGAACTGTTAAATGGTTCAACAGCGAAAAAGGTTTTGGATTTATCCAACAAGATAACGGCGGGAAAGATGTATTCGTACATTTCCGTCAAATCAACAGCACTGGTTACGGCCGTGTTTCTCTTGACGAAGGTCAAAAAGTGACTTACACTGTAGGTCAAGGCGAAAAAGGTCCACAAGCAGAAAACGTTACTGCTCTGTAACTTCCTTCGGGCAGATTTTTTTCTGCCCATCCTCCCCCCTAAATCATTTTACTAAGACACTATTGGGTGTTTTTCCAAGCCGATTTAAAAGGACCACTATGGAAAGCAAAGAAGCCGTTTTAAGCGCATTAAAAGAGGGTAAAAAACTTACCAGCACCATTACGGGACTCCAATACACCCTTATCGGCGGACAGCTCCACGCCCGCAGCAGCGAAAAAACCGACTGGCACGAAAGCGAACTCCGTTTCGACAATCCCCCCTCATGGCTAAACCTTCGCGCATAAGCGAAGGTTCTTATGTCCGAATCCGTACGATTTCGCTACCAAACCCTCGAATTTATCAATGCGGATATCCACGTCCGAACCCTCCGAGATACACAGCAGTACTTTGACACCGACGGCATGGCCGAAAAGCTGGGGATATCGTCAGCCTCATGGCCGCTGTTCGGCGTGATCTGGGACTCGAGCAAGATTCTCGCCCATCTGATGAGCGATTTTAACATTGAGGGAAAACGGATTTTGGAGGTGGGATGCGGAATAGGATTGGCCAGTCTCGTCCTTAACCACCGATCCGCCGACATCACCGCGACCGATTACCACCCTGAAGCGGAACGGTTTATGGATGAGAACGTCCGTATCAATAACGATGAGCACATCCCTTTTATCCGAGCCGGATGGGGAGATTCGGACGATGCACTGGGGAAATTTGACCTCATCATCGGAAGCGATCTTCTGTATGAACCTGACCATATCCATCTTTTGGCGGGATTTATCGACCGCCACACCGCGCAAGCGTGCGAAGTGATCATCGTCGATCCGGGACGCGGCAACCATGCCAACTTCAGCAAGAGGATGGTAAATCTCGATTTCTCCCATACCCAGAGCAAACCGCTCGATACCGCCTATCTTACCCTCCCCTTTAAAGGGCAATTGCTCCGATACCGGCGCTAAAATTTTCTTCTAGGCAAAAAATTGCCTATCACGTATTAAATTAAGATAGTTTTGACTACACTTATAAAAATTAATTATTTTTAACTACTTTGATTTATGTATTGAACTTAATGGAAAGTTGTATTTGTGCTAAAATTTCTTCTCCCTGAACCTGCTGAGCCTTCTGTAAGAGCCGAGCAAATTCGTTTGCTATTCCTACAAAATCGAAGCGTGCAAGCCTTGGGTATGATTACCGCTATTGTTACGGCAATAACGCTTTGGAAAGTTGCCGATCACACTCTTCTCACCACATGGCTGATCGTCATGATTACTGTTTATTCCATGCGCCTTGCCACCACGCTCCTCTTTTTTCGTACTCATATCAGCGATCAATTGACGGAAACATGGGTTCGTCGCTATATTCTGTGGACATTCTTAGCAGGTGTTTCATGGGGCAGCCTGGCATTTTTACTAGATTCGGCATGGCCTGCAGCGTATCAAGTCGTCCTCTTCGTCGTCTATACCGGACTGATTGCAGGAGCCTTTAACGCCAATTCATCCGTTTTCATCGCCTTCCCCGCTTTTTACATCCCTATTGTCATTCCCCTCATGATTGTAATGTTACGAATGAAAGATGAAGCTTTTTATGCACTTGCCCTTTTATTTGTCATTTATATCTCATTGATGTATATCTCGTCTCTCAAATTTTACAACCGACTGGCCTACACATTAAAACTCCGCTTCGAGAACGAATCGATGGCTAAAGAGCTATCCTTGCACAATGAAAAACTAATCCATCTCGCCGATATTGACGGGCTGACCCAAATCTATAACCGCCGCTCATTGGATCGATTCTTGATTGCCGAGTGGAATCGTCACTACCGAAATCAGCAACCGTTATCGCTCCTTTTTATCGATATCGACTACTTCAAACAATACAATGATACCTACGGTCATGAAGCGGGAGATAGTTGCCTGATCCAAATCGCCCAAATCCTCCATCGCAATGCCAAACGTTCCAGCGATATCGCCGCCCGCTTCGGCGGGGAAGAATTTGCCATTATCCTACCCGAAACATCACAGACGGAGGCTCTTGAAATCGCCCAAAAAATCGTCTCATGTTTAACAGAATTAGCTATTGACCACTCCGGCTCTTCAGTCTCCGAGTATGTCACGATGAGTATCGGTGTCTCTACTCTCATTCCTCATAAGCCCGATAGTTCGGAAAGTCTATTGCTTTCAGCCGACAAAGCACTTTACGAAGCAAAACATTGTGGCCGTAACTGTGTGAAACAGGCTTCTTCAACACTGCTTTAAACCGCTATCCACATATGGATACCAAAAGAATTGTGTGGTACCCTTTCGTAATTTACCATAACGAGGCACTCTATGTTTCTGCACAAAAAAATCGACACGATCGAAGCGGCTCCCCAAAAAGCGGGCAAAGGGGTAGCGATGAAAATGCTGTTATCCCCCGATGAATCCCCCAATTTTGCGATGCGCAACTTTACGATCGAAGCGGGGGGACATATGCCGCTGCATACCAATACGGTCGAACATGAACAGTATGTCCTCGGCGGACGTGCAAAAGTAACGATCGGGGATAAAACGTTTACAGCGGGAGCGGGAGATGTACTGCTCATCCCTGCGGGGGTACCCCACAGCTATGAAACACTCGGAGACGAAACGTACAGTTTTCTCTGTCTCGTACCGAAAGGGACGGACGTTATCGAAGTATTAGCGTGCTAAATTAGTTATTGGTTCCGCGGATAACACGTTTGACGTCATTAATGCCGTCGCCGACACCGTCACCGAACTCTTTGGCGGTACATCCGCTCAACATCAAAATTGCCATTACGCTTAGCAGTATCAGACGGGTCATATTTTCTCCTAAATTTTTAAATCGATGCGAATTATAGCCCGTTTGCCGTTCACAATAGGTTTATCATTGGATATCATTGCGCTATGAAAAAACAGATCCTTTTTGACAACGACGGCGTCCTCGTCGATACCGAACACTGGTACTACACCGCCAGTGCCGAAGTGCTCGATTCCTACGGTTTTATCCTCACCCCCGAGCGCTACCGAGACATCATGATCCACGGGCTAAGCGCCTTTTTGATCGCCGAGGAAGCGGGAGTGCCGATCAGCGAAACCGACAAATGGCGCGCCAAACGCAACGAGCTCTATCAGCACTATCTCCGCACCGAAGAGATCGCCATCCCCGGAGTGCGGGAAGTGCTTGCCGAACTCTCTGCAAAATACCGTATGGGGATCGTCACCTCGGCGCTTCGATGCGATTTCGAACTCATCCATGAGAAGCGCGGAATCACCGATTATATGGATTTCGTCCTCTGCAGCGGCGAATACCCCCGTGCAAAGCCCTACCCCGATCCCTATCTGCTGGGATTGGAGCGTTTGGGGGGAGAAAAACACGAAACGATCATCGTCGAGGATTCGGAACGGGGGCTGCGCTCTGCGGTGGATGCGGGGATCGAGTGCGTCATCGTCCACAACCGCTTTACCGAAAACCACGATTTTTCCAAAGCGTCCCATCGGATCAAAACGCTCGAAGAATTACTTGACTTGTTAGCGTAATTCTTAAAGAAACTAAAAATCTGTTATAATCTTTTCATGAAGTTAACCAACGCACTGAAAGATCAAATCATCACTCAGCTAACGCCGCTCAATCCTGTGCAGGTCGTATTGTTCGGAAGCTATGCCTACGGTGAGCCTACGGAAAACAGCGATATTGATTTATATGTTGTGACCGATGATGAGTTTATCCCTCAAAACTGGGGCGAAAAAAACCGAGTCTATCTCAAAGTTGCAAAAGCGTTGGAAAATATTGTCCGAACCCATCCCACGGATTTGATCGTCCATACCAAAGCGATGCACCGAGAGTTTATCGCGATGAATAGCTCATTTTCGAGAGAGATCACGACCAAAGGGGTCAAGCTCTATGAATCGGCTTAGCCAAGCATGGCTCCAAGCCGCCTCCGATGATCTCGATGTCATCGAACAAATCCTCTCACAACCTCATCTAACCCATCTTGTCGCGTTTCATTCTCAGCAGGCAATCGAAAAAGCTTTTAAAGCACTGATGGAAGAAAACGGCGAAAATGTCCCGAAAATTCATTCACTCAATAAGCTCTTCGACCTCAACAAATCGGAATTGGTATGCGACGATACCGACCTGTTTCATACCCTCGACGAGCTTTATATCGAATCGCGCTATCCTGGAGATTTCGGCTTGATGCCTAACGGTAAACCGTCCGTCGAAGAGGCAAAAGAGTTTTACGAATTTGCCAAAACGATCTATACACAAGCAAAACAAAAAATCGGACAATGAGAGACGAATATACCTTTTCAAAATCCATTGTAAATCCCTATAAAAACAAAGAGCAAGGATCGACTATGGACGGACGCGAACGTAAAAACATCATGTCAGGCAAACGGGTTGCCATCGTCCTCAAAGAGGATCAAAGAACGGGGAAACTGACCGAGGGGATCGTGCGCGATATCCTCACCAAATCGCCAAATCATCCGCACGGGATAAAGGTGAGGTTGATGAGCGGGGAAGTGGGACGCGTCAAAGAGGTGTTTTAACTACTTCATTAATTCGAAATTTTGCTACAATTAGATTATTAACATTGAAAGGATATAGCATGAAAATCGCACCTATATCGTCAGACATGATTCGCAAAACCGTTGCTGTATCCCAAAAAATCGAAGGGTATCAAGTGACCGATGATAAAACGCTCAAAATGCGTATCCAAAGCCTAATGGCACGTCATAATGTCAAAGTATCGCTTCAAAAATAGCTCTATCTATATCGGAGATTCCGATCTCCCCCTCAACAAACTTTCAATCACCGACCCACTCGAGCTTCACGCCATCGAAAACGAACTGCTGATCCAAGCGTATGAACTGTTTTATCACAGAATCGATGAACATACCGTTTTTGATGAAGCGTATTTTATCTCACTGCACAAAGCGACCTTTTCATCCCTCTACGATTGGGCGGGAGAGTATCGCACCCTCGATATGGCAAAAGGAGATTCACGATTTTGTCTCGCGCTCCATCTGCACGATGCCTCTCAAAAGATATTTGATGAGCTTTCGCTAGATAATGGCCTTAGACTAGGAAACGAACTTCCCAAAGAACTATTCGCTAAAAAATTAGCCTATTATAAATGCGAGCTGATAGCCCTGCACCCTTTTTACGAACTCAACGGACGGATTACACGGATGTTTTTTGACATGATCGCGGCGTACAACGGCTATGCGTTTATCGATTATTCACAAATCTCACCCGAAGCGTACATCGATGCATCCATCGAGTGTGTGCAGTTTGCCGATTGTGGGAAAATGGAGAAGATTATTTTAGAAGGGTTGCATCAAGCGTAAACATATCTTTTTTACTTTTGATGTTGAATGCACAAGAGAGATTTGACGATTATTTGCTAGAATATAAGAATAACTTGAATCTATACAAGTTTAGTACACTTTGATGAAATTTACTATTTATCAAAAATAAAAGGGTTTTAAATGCTCAAAAATGAAATTGAAAATGCAGCACGACTTGTCAAAACTGATGCATACCAAATGTCAATAGGTGAAATTGTAAATATGTATAAGGAAGGTGATATTTTAATAAATCCAGACTTTCAACGACTATTTCGATGGGAAATTGGGCAAAAATCTAAACTAATCGAATCAATTCTGCTAGGTATTCCAATTCCATCAATATTTGTGTTTGAACGAGAAGATTCCAAATGGGAATTGATTGATGGCCTTCAGAGAATATCCACTCTCTTAGAGTTTATGGGTGAGCTAAAAGATGCTACATCCTCTGAACAAAAAGTGCCATCAGCTTTAGTAGCAACAAAATATTTACCTTCACTAAACAATGCGGTTTGGGAAATATCCGATTCCATTACTGACGTTCCAGCAAGTGAGCAAAAACAACTAGATAAAGCTGAACAATTATCCATCAAGAGAAGCCGAATTAGTGTTGAGATCCTTAAACGACCTAGTGATAATGCTACTAAATATGACTTGTTTCAAAGACTTAATGCTGGAGGAACAACAGCAAATCCTCAAGAGCTTCGGAACTGCATCACAATTATGATTAATCAAGAATACGCACAATTTTTAAAACGAATGGCCGACTATGTGCCATTCCGTTCTGTTATAGCTGCAAGTGAAGATCAAATTGAAAAACAAAAGCATCTTGAATATGTATCACGTTTTATGGTTTACACATTTATTCCATATAATGGTAAATTAGACGTTGAAGAATATATTGATGAAGGTGTTGTACAACTTGCTCAAAAAGCAGAAATGAGTCTAGCAGAAGAAGTTTTTAATTTAACATTTGAATACTTAAATAATGCATTTGGAGACAATTCTCTACGGCGTATGCAGGAAGGAGGAACTCCATATGGTCGTGTTGGTTTAGCAGCATTTGAATGTCTTGCGATAGGCATTGCTCAAAATATTGATTTCATCAAAACAAAAACAGATCCTATTGAATATGTAAGAGCACGAATCAGTAACTTTTGGACTCAACCTGAAATTGATCAATTTTTTGTGCCTGGATTAAGAGGAACAATAAGAATACAACGAACATTGTCATTTGGTAAAGATTGGTTTTCTCAATGAGCAAACCGTATACGGAAAGTAACCTTTCCGAAATTTTCGATACCGATTTAACCTGGCGTAGAAAAGAGCTTTCTGATATAAAATCTACTATTAAATCTACTGATACTTATAGTAAGCCAATTTTCTTAAAAGCACTGATCGCAATGGGCTATGCGCATTGGGAAGGATATATTAAAACATGTGCTACTCGATACTTTGAACATCTAACACTACGAAAATTGCCTTATTCAAACTATGAGAGGCAAATATATATTAATAGTATTTTAGTAAGATTAGATACATTAACTCAGAGCCGTGCAAATGTAAAAGAGAGATGCAATATCATCAATGAGATTTTAGATGGAGGCAACTCACGTTTTTCATATATTAATCCGTTACTAATAGACACAAAATCAAATTTAAATACTGATGTTATTAGTGATCTTTGTACTATTTGCGGAGTAGATGATAAGTATTTTATAAGCAAAAGAACATTCATTGATACTATACTACTTAAACGAAGAAATGCTATTGCCCATGGTCAGCAAGAAAATATTCAAGCCGATGAAATTGATAACTTTGTACATGAATTACTTACATTAATGGAACATTTTCGTACTCTTCTAGAAAATAAAGTTTATACAAAAGGGTACTCTGCATAATGAAAAGACTAAAGTGATATACTTATATATTCTACGTTAATTACCTTCCCCTTACTATTCCTCTTCACATACTCCACAATCATCCCGTGAAACCGCGCAAAAGCGGCGGGAAGCTGAACAGTGTCGAAATAGCCGCGCAAGCCCGCTTCGCACCACTCCTGCAACTCATCATAACTCTCAAACTCATATCCGAACGCGTTTAACAATCGCGCGGTATAAGCATCAACGACCATAGCGGGACGGGCGCAGGCGTAGCAGAGGATACTGTCCGCCGTCTCGGGACCGATCCCCTTTTGGCGTAACAGCCATTCGCGCTCGACACTCAACACAAAGCTCTCGAAATCACCAAACTCTTCGATCAGGTTATGGGACAATCGGATGAGATTGGTCGCTTTGGCTTTAAAGAGTCCGCTCGGGCGGATCAGCTCCATCAGGCTCTCGCTGTGGCACCGGGAGAGGAGAGATGGATCGAGCAGGTCACGGCTTCGGAGGTTCTCTAAAGAGATTTCGACGCGGCTCCACTGGGTGTTTTGGGTCAGCACCGCCCCGACAACGACCTCAAAGGTTCCGTACGCGGGCCACCACAGCGGCGGAGAGTTCTCTAAAAGTTTCAGTTTTTCGAGTGCACTAAAGAGTTCAAACGAATCGGATAGCTCCACCGCTTATTCCTCTACCCACGCATCGGTGCGAAACACCCGTCCGTCATCGAAGATTTTGAGTTTGAATGCTTCGCTGCATCGTCCCTCTTCGAGATTCATCACGGCGATTTGGAGGATTTTACGGCATTTTTCGGGGACTTCGAAACGTCCCGCCACACCCGTCAAAAAACGGTCCAGCGGTACTTTGGCATCCATCCCGATGACGTTGTCGCGGCATCCGCTGAGACCGATATCGGTGAGGTATGCCGTCCCTTTGACGATCTGGAAATCGTCGCTCCCCACATGGGTGTGGGTTCCGATGATGCCGCTCACTTCCCCAGCGAGAAGCATCAGCATCCCCCGCTTCTCGCTGGAGGCTTCGGCATGGAAATCGAGGAAGATGTGATTTATCCCCTCACTTTTGAGATTTGCCACGGTATCGCGGGCGCATCGGAATGCGTTATCGACGTAGGGCATCCCGTAGTGTCCCATGATGTTGAGCACCGCGAGTTTCTCCCCCGCGACGTCGAAGATGCGGCATCCCGTCCCCTTGACCCCCTCGGGGTAGTTGTGGGGGCGGAGCATCGGGAGGCTCTCCAAGAGCGGTTCGACCTCTTTTTTATCCCACGTGTGGTTTCCGCCGCTCATGCAATCGATTCCCATCCCCAGTAGCTCGTTGGCATTTTTCATCGTCACCCCGAACCCGTGGGAGGCATTTTCGTAGTTGGCGATGACAAAATCGATCCCGTGCTCACGCCGAAGTTTCATCAAATGCTCTTTGATCATCATCCGTCCCGGACGGCCGACGATATCTCCGATAAACGCTATTTTCACTCTTTCTCCTCTCTGAGATCCTCTCGAAGCTCTGCAATTCTCTGACGGAAGTTGTCACTGTCGCCGTAATCGAAGAATTTTTTATAATTGCCGTGCATCGATTTAACCCGTGTGGCGTGACGTATCGGGCACCAGTACTGCTCGGTTCGTCCGGCGATCTCGGTGATGTAGCCCATCAAACCGTTGAAATAACTGCAATAGAGACAGTTGAGTTTTTCGATGACGTTGAGATACGCGAGACGGTGACGGTCAACAATGATGTAATCACTCCGCTTGACCTTGGTAATTTTATAGATCGGAAAACAGATCCACTGATAGAGGGTAACAAAACCGTCCAAGATCAACGCCGGAAACAAAACCGACCAGATGACGGGGGCACTCAGCAGATGTAAAATCGGAGCGGTGAATAGATACCGCCATGCACCCTGACGCTCTTTTCGATACGATGCCAGAATCTCTTCGCGCTTTTTCGTAATCTCGCAGGTAAATTTTTCATACTCCTGCTGCAGTTCGCTTTCCAGTTCCGATTCAAGTGCTTTGATCCGAGCTACGAGTTCATCGATCTTTTGGTGTTCCATCCCGAACCTTTGTATTATGTACTTCCGTCTCGGCAGAAGCAAGCGCATCCAAACGAGGTTTTATTCCGTTTACGAATTTAATGAAACTATACTATAAGAAAGCAAAAGCTCCCGTAAGTTAGCTAAAACATACAAATTCACGGTGTATCAATAGCAGCTATAAAGGGGTTCTGCTGTATAATTTCCGATTAAAATTCAAACCAAAGTGCTCTGATTCATGCGTAAACCGATCGTCAAATTTATTTTTGCATTCTTAAGCATTGGCAGCTACCTAATGGCAAATGACGTGCCCAATATTTGCAGTCGCGATCAGAACCCGAACGAATTTACCGTCCTCAGCTATCATGAAATAGCCGACAAAAGCGAAACACTTGATTCAAGCTATGCGGTCACACCGGAACATTTTGAAGAGCAGGTACATTGGCTGATGAAAAGCGGGTACCGTTTTATCAGTATCGATGATATTTTAAAGTACCGGAAAGGGAAAAAACCTTTGCCGAAAAAAGCGGTTTTGATGACGTTTGACGACGGGTATCAGTCGGTCTATGCCAACGCTTTCCCCGTCATTAAAAAACACAAGATTCCGGTGGTCATCGCATTGGTCGGCAGTTGGATGGAGGCCAAAGAGAACGTTGATTTCGACGGGCATAAAATAGCCCGCAGCAAGTTCCTGAGTCAAAAAGAGATTCAAGAGATGGTACGAAGCGGATTGGTGGAGATCGCCAGTCATACCTACTCTTTGCACAAAGGGATCGTCGGAAATCCGCAAGGCAACAAGCAGCCCGCCGTCATCACCCGCCAATGGTTGAGTGACAAACAACGATACGAAGACGAAAAAAGCTATAAAGAGCGCATTTACAGCGACCTCTCGGCAAATAACACGTTTTTAGAGAACTATACGGGACAAAAGCCCCGCATCATGGTTTGGCCGTACGGTTACTACAACAAAGAGGTTCGCCAAATCGTAGAGCGTCTGGGTATGCCGATCGGGCTGACGCTTGATGATGGGAGCAATACCGCCATCACCCCGCTGTGGGGACTTCGACGGATATTGATCGAAAAAAGTATGACGCTAAAAATGTTGGAACAGGATATGTGGTCACGCAATGCGAATCTCACCGATAACGACAGAGTGACCAAAGCGGCCCATATCGATCTGGACTATATGTACGATCCCGATCCTGCCCAGACGGAGCGAAATCTGGGGGATTTGCTCGATCGTATTAAAAAGCTGGGGGTCAACACGATCTACCTGCAGGCGTTTGCCGATCCCGATGCCAACGGTGCGGCGGATTATGTCTATTTCCCCAACCGAAACATCCCGATGCGCTCAGATCTGTTTAACCGTGTAGCATGGCAGATCGCAACGCGAACGCAGGTCAAACGTATCTATGCGTGGATGCCGATGATGGCATGGCAGCTGCCGAAAAACAACCCTGCGGCCAACGATACCGTCGTAACGCTGCAGGTCGATTCAACCCATCTGAATATGGGGTATCCGAGACTCTCCCCGTTTTCACCGAAAGCACAAAAAGTGATCAAAGAGATTTACGAAGATTTGGCTGCATCGCCCCGAATCGACGGAATATTGTTTCATGACGATGTCACCCTCTCAGACTATGAAGATGACAGTGTATTCGGACGCAAACAGTATAAAAAATGGGGGCTGGCACCAAGCGTGACTCAGATCCGATCAGACAGCCGACAATTTGAGAAGTGGACAAATCTCAAAACGGACTTTTTGGATCGGTTTGCGATGCAATTGGCACAAATCGTACGGGAAGAGCACCCCGGACTTAAAACGGCACGTAATCTCTACGCCCAAGTTGCTCTCAACGAATACGCCGAAGAGTGGTACGCCCAAGGGCTGGCCGAGTCAATCAACAAATACGACTACACCGCCATTATGGCGATGCCGTATATGGAACAATCACCCGACCCCAAAGCCTTTTACGAGAAGATAGTCGAGCGGGTAAAGCAAGAAGAGTGCGGAATGGAGCGTACCGTGATGGAGCTGCAAACGGTCAATTGGAGAAAGAACGACGAACCGATTTCATCGGCGGAATTGAAGGATACAATACAGCATCTGTACGGATTGGGAGTCCATCATGTGGCCTATTATCCCGACAGCGTCTTTAAAAATATCCCCGATGCCGATACGGTGAGAGAGGCATTCGGGAAAAAACCGACCTATATGCATCAAACGACCCTAAACCATACCATGCCGAACAAATAAGAAGGATACAGAATGACATTCGAACTATTTTGGCATTCGCTGTGGCACATAATGCTGGGCTACGTGTTCTATTATCCGCTGTTTATGTCCAGTCTGTGGATTATCGGGGCGATCTTTTTCTATTTTAAAAATGAAAAACCGTATCTTAAATACACGATCCCCCCTCTCAGAGCCGGAGAAAGCTGGCCGGGAGTGAGTATTTTGATCCCCTGCTATAACGAAGGGGAAAATGCCGTCGAAACCATCTCGTATGCTTTGAACGTCGATTATCCGGAGTTCGAAGTGATCGCTATCAACGACGGAAGCAAGGATAATACGCTGGAAATACTGGTCGCTCTGGCCAAAGAGAATCCGAAGCTCAAAGTGGTCAATCTGGCCGAAAATCAGGGAAAAGCGCTGGGACTGCAAGCCGGAGCGCTATTGGCAAAACATGAGTATCTGATCTGTATCGACGGCGATGCGTTGATCGATAAACATTGCGTCCATTGGATGGTCAAACATTTTATCCGCTATCCCGAAGTTGCCGCCGTTACGGGGAATCCGAGAATACGAAACCGTACCAGTTTATTGGGCAAAATCCAAGTCGGCGAGTTCTCCTCCATCGTCGGAATGATTAAGAGGGCGCAGCGCAGTTTCGGCCGGCTGTTTACCGTCTCGGGAGTCATTACCGGCTTTCGGAAAGCGGCGGTGCATGAGATAGGGTATTGGAGCCCCGATATGCTCACCGAAGATATCGATGTTACCTGGAAGCTGCAGCGAAACGGCTGGGACGTCCGTTTTGAGCCTCGGGCACTGGTATGGATTTTGATGCCGGAGACGTTAAGAGGGCTGTGGAAACAGCGTTTACGTTGGGCGATGGGGGGCGTTCAGGTAATGCTGAAGAACTTCAAGGTGTTGTTTTCCCACAAGCAAACCCATCTTTGGGGGCTGATGACGGAGCTGATGCTCAGTACGATCTGGGCCTACACGATGGTCTTGGTCTTTTTGGTCTGGTTTTTAAGCCTCTTTGTCCACATTTCGTATTTGATGCCGACCAGTTCACCTATTTTGCCCGATCACAGCAGTGTCATCCTCATCGGTGCGTGTTTGATACAGTTTGCAATCAGCCGATGGCTGGACGGCCATTATGACGAGGGGATGGGGAAAAATTATTACTGGATGATCTGGTATCCGTTCGCCTTCTGGCTGCTCAACCTCTTTACCGCCGTAACGGCGTTTCCGAAAGTTCTGATCGCCAAAAAAGGGCGGGCAAGATGGGTCAGCCCCGATAGGGGTGTCCATCAGAAGCTCCCGAAGAAAGAAGGGTAATATCGTATGGAAACACTTATTATTAACAAACGCCATGAAATGCCGAGACGAAAAAGATGGTTTTGGGACATACTTACCGTCGCTCTGTGGCTGGGTTTTATCTATTTATGGAAACCGCTTTTGATCGTATTGTATAAAATCATTACCCTCAAAGAGACACCCGATGCAATATCCGATTGGATCTTTGAAAATGTCAGCAGCGTAACGTTTGAACATGCTCTGTATATGTTGATCCTAACCCCTACGATCTTGTTTATCCTATCACGGCTCAATCGGCATAGAGCCCCCAGTGAACATTTGCTCTACGAATCGAGCGATTATTCAAATTATTTCCGTATCGACAATGCAGCGTTACAGCAGTGTACAAATAGCCAATACGTCACGGTTTACCATGATGATTACGGTCATATAACAAACCTGAACGAACGAATCGAAACCAAGAGCTAAAGCGTTCAGCGTATGCAAATACTAAAATATTTAGCCCACTACTCCGGCGAGATACGCTCTCAGGTACAGGAACTGATCGATACCGATACGCTGGGGGAGCGGCTTTTACGCAAATATCCCGAAATCCACCCCCATACGACCGATAAAAGTCTCTATGAGTATGTAATGGAGCTTAAAAACACCCATTTTCGAAGCTCCGCACCCATCTCAAAAGTACTCTTTGACACCAAAATCCGCGATCTGCACTCCGCACTGGGAACCCATACCTTCGTCTCGCGTGTGCAGGGGGGAAAGCTCAAAGCAAAAAATGAGATTCGCATTTCCCATCTGTTCAAAAAAGTCCCCGAACCGTTTCTTCGGATGATCGTCACCCATGAGCTCGCCCATCTCAAAGAGAAAGATCACAACAAAGCATTTTACAACCTCTGTACCCATATCGAGCCGCAGTACCATCAGCTCGAATTCGAATTGAGACTCTACTTAACCTATCTTGATCACTTCGGCAAACTCTATTAATACTTCTGCTCTATAATACATTCAAACATCCGAAAGAGAAAGCATGCCCAAACCGATCTCCTCTACAGCGCTTCGGATTTTATTGCTGGAAGACGACTTTACCCTCTCATCGATCATCGAAGAGTATCTAAGCGATCAGGGATACTCCGTCACATGCGCGTATGACGGGGAAAGCGCTCTGGATATGGGATACGAAATCGCGTTCGATCTGTTTTTATTCGACGTCAAAGTCCCCCTGCTCAACGGATTTGATGTCCTGAGAGAACTTCGGAAAGAGAGAAAAGCCCCCGCTATCTTCATTACCTCCCTCAACACGATCGATGATCTATCAAACGCATACGATGCCGGGTGCGACGATTATCTGAAAAAACCGTTCGAACTCAAAGAACTCGAACTGCGGATGCGAGCCCTCATCAAACGTTCATCACCCCTCGGCGAAGATACTCCGATAGCGATCAGCGAAACAATCGTTTTTGATCCGAAGCTGGGACGGCTTACGAACGATGAAGACGAGATCACCCTTCCGCGCAAAGAGGCGAAGATTTTAAAAATCCTCCTCTGTAATCCGGACTCGATCGTCAGTTCCAAAGTTCTGATCGAATCGGCGTGGGATTTTGACGAAGAGGCAAGCGAAGAGAGTCTGCGAACCCATATTAAAAATCTTCGCAAACATCTGGGGAAAGAGAGAATTATAAATATACGGGGACAAGGGTACCAGATTGCACTCGCCTGAAAAAAAATCGCTGATCCGTTTCGTATCGCTTTTTGTCGTATTGAACACCGTTTTTTTATTAATCATCTCAACGATGTATTATTATTACCAGCGCAATATGTATATCGAACTGCGACGCGACGCCATGTCATACTATGCCGGAACACTTCAGGATCATATTTTCGATGCCAAAAATATGGACGAGCTCCAAAAACATCTCAGTCGCGATCCGCGTTTTGAAGTCGCATTTCTGAGTCACAAAAAAAAGATTCTCTACACGTCGGCTCCCACTCTGGTATTTCCGTTTCACCTCGGTTTTTATAAATACGATCATCACTACTTTTTTACCGATACCATTGAACTTCAGCATCTCAAAAAAGTCCGTTATCTCCTTGTCCGGGCCGATTCAATCGAGCCGCTGCTCGAAAAAACCCGAAAAAGCATCTATCTTTTTTTGATCTTTTCCATTCTCTTTTTATCGGTTGTTATTTATGTTCTGGGGAAACTTTTCCTGCACCCCGTTCGTGATACCATCCATAAACTCGATCGCTTTATCAGAGACACCACCCATGAGCTCAATACTCCCCTCTCTGTCATCACGATGTCGATTGAGCAACTCAATAAAGAAGAGCTTCTCCCCAAGCAACGCAAACACGTTGAGAGAATTTCCGTCGCATCAAAGACGATCTCCAATCTTTATAACGACCTCACCTTTTTGCTGATGCACGATCAGAGCAAACAGCATAACACCCTCCTCGATATCAAAGCGCTTCTTCAAGAGCGTATCGAATATTTTAATCCGATCGCCGAGGCGAAAAAAATCACGATCCAAACCGACCTGAAAGCCGCGGCATTTCGAATTGACCGAGAACACATGATTCGTCTGATCGACAATCTCCTCTCCAATGCAATCAAATACAACAGACCCTCCGGTGAAATATACATCACGCTCGAATCACAATCTCTGAGTATTCGCGATACCGGAATCGGTATCTCCAAAGAGGTGATTGAGCATATTTTTCAACGCTATACTCGTTTTGATGAAGCCAACGGCGGATTCGGTATCGGACTCAATATCGTTCAGATGATCACTCAAAAATATCAGCTAAAAATTGCCGTCCGTTCGGAGACCGCAGAGGGGAGCGAGTTTAAAGTTTCGTGGGACAAAAGTTCACACTAACTTCACGAATTCTTTATTATACTTTCATGCGTGTACAGAGATGTATCACCGACAATATAAGGATGAATGAGAAAAAAGTTCCTGCTCTTGTAATGGCTTTGGGACTTATTTCGTATTTGCTGCGAAAACAGTAAAACCTGCTACCGATGCAGAATCAACTGCGGCTCCTCTCCCTCAGCCGCAGTTATTTTTTTACCTATCTTCACTTACCGTTTTTTAAAAAAAACCAGAACTTCATAATGTTCCGTATGGGGGAACATATCAAAAAGCTGTACCTTTTGGATTTCATACGAGCCTAGACGCTCCAAATCTTTTGCCAGCGTCACCGCGTTGCAGCTTGAATAAATCAGATGCTCGGCTGAGACTTTTTCGAGCCATTTACATAACTGTTCTCCCAATCCCCGCCGCGGCGGATTAACAATCACGACATCGGGCTTCTCTCCCGAATTTGCCCCGAAGCTTGCCGCATCCAGCGACTCAAATCGGATGTTGGTCATCTCCAGCTGTGCGGCCGAATCACGGGCGCACTCTATCGCTTCGGGCTCGATCTCTATCCCTATGATTTCACGATCGGGTGCAGAGCAATGCAGCGCGAACCCCCCGACCCCGCAAAACAGATCCCATAATCGCGCAGGCTTTATTTCATCGATCCACTCGCTCGCCGTCCGATAGAGTTTTTCGGCGACTTCAGGATTGGTTTGAAAAAAACTTTTGGGGCGGATATAGAGAGGGATACCGTTAAATCGCTCTTCGAGACGGCGCTGTTCGCTCAAAAATATCTCCTCCTCCCCTTCCAAAATCGCCATGTGTACCGGCTGAATATTGACCGTAATAACTTTGAGTTCCGGCGCGCGTTTGATTAACTCTTCCAGTGCACCCTCCAATCGGGAAATAATCCCGTGGGAGCGGAGGACAAAACGGAGCATCATCGTCCCGTTTGATTTGCTGCGGGTGAGGAGGACGTATTTGAGTTCCCCTTTTCGGAGTTTTACATCGTATCCTTTGATCCCCAACTCCCGAAGCCACCCTTGGATAGTGTGAAGAGCGGTCTGCATACTAAGATCATACAAAGGGCAGTCGATCAGACTCACCTCTTCGGAGAGTCCGAGGACTACCCCCTCCGGTGTAGGGGTCGCTACCATTTTAGCCTTGTTACGGAACCCTTTGAGTTGCGATGTGACGGGCTTAGCCCATTCGTTCGGCTGATATTTGTTCAACAATGCATGCAGCTGTTCGCTTTTTAGTTTGATCTGTTCACCGTAATGGTAATCGATCCATCGGCATGAATGGCAAAGATGGGTATCGAAATAAGAACAAAAACTCATTACAGCCCCTTCGGTTTCATCGTTCGAAGATAATGCAAGACGGTGCCGATAAGATCGTCATCGTCTTTGCTTTTGCTCTGAAGTGTCTCTTTGATGCCGCTTTGGTACTCTATGGTGATGTTTTGATTGTAGTTGCTCACCATTTTAATCTTTTTCTCGATGCAGAGCAGTTTAATCACCATGATCTCAAAAAACTGTTTGGTCGGGGTATCGGGTTTACCGAACCTATCTCCCACCTCCTCTTCGATCTCGTAAATCTCGCTCGGACTTTCACATTGGCTGAGACGGCGGTAAAGCTCGAGTCTCAGGCGGTCTTCGCTGACGATCTCATCGCTGATAAAGGCGCTGACGGTGAGTTTGATATCCACTTTCGCCCGCACCGCCGTCGTCTGGTTGGTGAGGAGCTTGATCGCATCCTCCAACATCCGCAGATAGAGGGCATACCCGATGTTTTTGATATGTCCGCTCTGCGCATCCCCGACCAGATTCCCCCCGCCGCGGATTTCGAGATCGTGATATGCCAGCATCGATCCGCTCCCCAAAAAGGAGTTGGATTCGAGGGCGACCAGCCGTTTTTTTGCCTCTTCGGTGAGATTATCTTTGTCATCAACGATGAAATAGGCATACCCCTCGATATGCCCCCGTCCGACCCGTCCGCGCAGTTGATGCAGATCGGCCATCCCGAAACGGTCCGCTCCGTCGATGATCATCGTATTGACCGTCGGCATATGGATACCCGATTCGATGATCGAGGTGGCCAGCAGTACGTCGTATTGACGGTCGGCAAATTTCGCCAGCTCTTCTTCGGTTTGGTTCGCACTGATCTGGGAGTGGAGGATGAGGATACGCAGATCGGGGAGGATCGCTTTGAGTTCGCCCGATTTAATGACCATCGAATCGATCGAGTTGTGGACGTAGAACACCTGCCCTCCGCGTCGGAGCTCGCGCAGTATCACCTCTTTGATCAATTTCTCATCGTAGTTTTTCACAAATGTCCGTACACCCAGCCGCTCGCTCGGAGGGGTGAGAAGTTCGGACATCGTCTTAATCGAGCTGAGGGCTTGATTAAGGCTTCGCGGGATCGGCGTCGCACTCATGCTGAGGAGATGGACGTTTTCATAGAGCGATTTGAGTTTCTCTTTTTGTTTCACCCCGAATTTATGCTCTTCGTCGATGATGACAATTCCCAGCTTCTTACAGCTCACCCCGAACAGGGCGTGGGTTCCGACGACACAATCGAGTTCCCCCGCTTCAAGTGCCCGCAGTGTCGCATTTTTCTCTTTGGTACTCACAAAACGGTCCAGCTTTGCTACCCGAAGCCCAAAGGGGGCAAGACGGGTTTTAAGCGATTGGAAATGCTGAGAACTGAGCAAGGTGGTCGGAACGACGAGGAGCGATTGAAATCCCCCTTTGGCAGCGGCGAAGATAGCGTTCATCGCCACCTCCGTTTTCCCGAAACCGACATCTCCGCTGAGGAGCCGATCCATAATATGGCCCGAAGAGAGATCACGAACGATGGCTTGTATCGCACTCGCTTGGTCAGGGGTATAATCGAACCCTGAATCTGCTTGAAATCGTCGTAATTCTCCCGCATCGACGTTGATGACGGAGGCTTTGATCAGAGCACGGCTCGCCGCAATCCCGACGATTTCGGAGGCGATTTCAAAGAGTCGTGCTTTGACCGACTCTTTGAGTTTGCCGAAACTTCCCTTGCCCAGACGATCAAGGACGGGGAGGCTTCCTGAGGCGATATAGCGGTCGATCGCATCGAGGTTTTCGACCGGGAGGAGAAGCTTGTCATCCCCCATGTATTTGATGACGACAAGATCTTTAATCCCTCCGAGAATCTCTGCCTGCTCGATCCCGACGAATATCCCCACCCCGTACTCTTCGTGAACGACATAGTCCCCCACTTTCAGATCATCAAGGAGGATCGAAGTGCGGCGACGGCGACGCTTTTTCTCATGGCGGTTCAAAGAGAGGATGATCTCATCGGGGCCGATCAGATTAAGGACAATGCCCGATGTTTTAACACTGATCCCTTTTAGATCAAATATCCCCGCCGCTTTGAGCTGCGTATCGCTGGCGGCAATGAGGGTGAATTTTTTGTTTTTGTGTACACTTCGAAGGGTCTCGAAACTCCCTCCCCCTAACGGAGTGTATTTCTCAGATTCGGGGAGGATCTCCGCTTCCAACCGTTCGCGCGCTAAAACGGGTTGATTGAGACCGTATGCTTCGTCGAGGACGCTCTTCATCTCGCGGATTCGGGCGACTTTTTTCCCCTCACACAGATCGAGTCCGTATTCATTCAACACCCAAAATCCGAGCGATGCGATATCTTTGACGAAACTGTCACTCTGCGCCAAAGCTATCGCTTTTTCAAAATCTTTATGCTGCTGCTCATTGAGAGAGAAAAAAGCACTGGTCACTTCAATACTGGCGAGTTCCTCTTTGTCGGTGCGCTGTGTCTCGACATCGAACGCTTTGATCTCTTCGACCTCATCATCAAAGAGGCTAATGCGGTAGGGATTGCTTTGGTTGGGGACATAAATATCGAGGATATCGCCCCGGTGGGATACCTCCCCCTCCATCTCCACCATGTCGACGAAGGTGTACCCCCAGTGGAGCAGTTTTTGTTTGAAACTGCCAAGATCGATGCGTGAGGCGAACTCGATCATCTCGCTTTGGAGCAATGAAGCGTTCGGAAGGGGGAAAAGCAACGTTTTGAGCGGTGCAATAATCAGCGGCTTTTTGGAAGCGTTATAGTAGGTACGCAATGCGGCAAAAAGGGCAAAAAGCTCTTCGCTAAACGGGCGAAGATCGTCCATATAGGTCGCACGAAAATCGGGCAGGACGATATGGGGAATCTCCAAAAAGGCGGAAACGTCACTGAGTTCAGAAGCTTCTTTCGCATCCTCGCACAAGAGAATCTCGGGGAGAGCTTTCGGGTTGTTTTTTAGGTATTCATACCATCGTGCTTGTGACATTCATTATCTTTATATTTTTTTGACTGTATGTAAATAGTTTCTTAAACTATTTGCCCATTTTCATATTGTTGAATATTCACCGAATATGGTAAACTTTTGATATAGTTTTCCATAAACAGCCAGTCAGGTTTATTTTTGGAAATTATCGGTAATTTAATATTCTCATTTTCTAATCTTTGAATTCTAACTTGTCTCCCAAATCCATACTTCGATGACATCTTACTTAGAATGCAAACTAAAAATAATTTTGTGTATTCGCTAATTTCAGTTTTTTTATCTTTTAGTAGTAATGTATGAATATTATCATCACTAAAATATTTATAATTATGATAAAAAACATTCGCGAACATATCAACTGTTATTGTTCCTTCAAATATTTTTTTTCCCTTGAAGCTTTCATAATCGATAAAACTTGTTATGCCATTATTATATGATGAAGCTGTTATTAACGGCACGTCCCCATCAATACGATCTGCTTCAGTAAGTCTCTCACCCTTTTCAATATTGAATAAATCACCAATCGTAAATTCTTGCCATTTTTTGACATTAAGTTCGGGTATAACTGAAATTATTGCATCAGAAGAAATATTATTCTGTTTTAAAATTTCCATAAAGCTCAGTTCATCAATATCTTTGAAAAGCAAATTAAATTTTTGTTTTGTATCAAAAATGATGTATTTTTTAAGACTCATTTTAAAGTCTTCATCGCAGATATTTGAGTAATCTGTTTTCATATGAGCTTGTATAATCCATTCATCATTTTGATCAATATTTTTACAAACTATTGATGTGTTATTCGCATATTTGTGTGCTTGAGATAATTTTAATAATACATCTTTTTCTATATTTTTCCATTTATTATAAACATCTGTTCGTCCTTTGTTTTTTGACAATACGAATCCGTCATCTTTTAAATCGTAAAAAGTAACTTCTTTATTACCATGGGGTAAATTTGTTTCAAAAACTGCTATGGCAGTATGTGTTGATGCATTAGGTGCAAATAGTTCATTGGGCATATTAATGACATATTTAAGTGTATGTTTTGAAAGTATTCTATTTCTAATAATTTCATCTTTAAAATATGTAGAAAGTGGAGCAATAATTATCCCGTATCGACTTACACAATCAAGCATTTTTTCCAAAAATTGTATTTCTGTTTTGGTTGGATTAGTTTTATTATCTTTGCCTCCGTATGGAGGGTTAATAAATCCTATTGTTGGATGCATGACAGACAATACTTTTTCTGCCTCTTTATCAAAAAAATCAATATTAAATATTTTTGATTTACCATCACCTCTGAATAGCATATTGGAAATTGCCAGAGTGTACATTGTACTGCTTTTCTCAAATCCTATTAATTGATTCTGTTTAATATTTTTAATCTTTTCACTTTTGTCAGCTATACTTGAATTATTAATCGTATCTATAAGCTTATTCATCCCAGCAATTAAAAATGCTCCACTTCCACAGCAAGGATCAAAAATTATATCATTTGTCTTTAAATCAATTAAATTTGTAAATAAATTAGTTACATGATGCGGCGTAAGAACAATTCCTTTTTTAACATTTGCAACACCGGCATAACGTAAAAACTCTTCATAAAACTTACCTATAATGTCATAGCTTGTCTGTTTATTAAATAAAGGTATCACATTGTTTTCTAATTCAATTAAAATCTCTTTTAATACATTTGTGTCATTTAAATCTTTGTCAGTATTCATAAATGCTAATTCATTCAATAATACATCTATTTTCGGTTGATCAATATTTTCATTTAACAAAATATCTTTAACTGTCGTTGGAATATTTCTAATAATATTTTTTGTACTCAGATTGATATAACTATTTTTAAAATCGTTAGGAAAATCATTTTTATCATATAAACATATCATTAGTGCACTTAATAATATTGGTCTTTTTTGAGAATCAATATTGCGTAATATTCTATTTATTTGACTTGAACTTTTCGATATATTTGAAGATATTTGTTCTAAATCTAGATTTTCAAAAAGTGCAATATAATCAAGTTCATTTAAGAATTCAAAAATTTTAATATCTTCTATTTTAGTCTCGTTAATAATAAATGTATCACATAAATGGTTATTTAAATCATTAATATCTCCACTAAATGCAATACCTACAATCCGATAGTTTTCGATAAATTTTTGAGTAGTTACGGTCAAATCTTGCATATTATTTTTTAAGAAAAAATTTAAATAATGCTTGATACCGTCTACGGCATAGTCTTTTGGTTGATTTCCTTTTTTCGATTTATGATCTTTTATCAGAAATTTATTTTCTATTATAATAAGTATCTTTTTATCTTCATGCAAATAAATTAAATCAGGTTCACCTCTATTTTCAAGCCCTGTTTTACTTGCTTTACCAAGTATTTCTTGAATATGTTTATTTTTTGTTTTTTTAGGTACCCATTTTTTACTAAATATTTTTATATTACTTAAAAAGTTAAAAAGATCTATGTCAGTTATGGTTTCATTTTTTACCATTTTTCTCTCCACTTTTTCTTTGATTTATATAGTCTATTTTATTTTATGGAAATTTATATTGCAATTTGCAATGAATCATAGTCTAATTCTCTTTAAAAACGTCTCGGCTACGCTGAATGAGCCAAAAACCAGATATTCTTTATTATTGTTAATTACTTCAAATGATCGATAAGAGATATTTAGCTCATGCAATGCCGATTCGAGCAGTCTCCGTTCTACAATCCGCCCTTCATCCACCTCGATAATCTCAACCGACTCAATAATCGGTTTTAAAAGGGCCAATATTTCACGATAATCTTTATCACCGTAGGTATTGTAGACCAGGGTCACTTTTTTCCCCGAATACGCTTTTGCAATCGACTCTGCCGCCAGGGCATTATGTCCGACATCCAGCGTAATGTTTGCGGCAATTTTACTCAAACGCCCGAACAGCGCACTTTGATCAAACACCATTTCGTCCGCTTGATACCCCAACATCTCATACGTTGCCATTGCCAATGTCAGATTATCGCGTAAATAATCGCTGAGTCCGTTTTTGGTGGCAAGTTGCAATGCCGCTGTTTCGATAGAGGGTGTTACACGCTCCGAGAGCGTATAGAGCATACACCCTTTTTCTGATGCGATCGTTTTTGCAATCGTTTCGACTTCAGGATGTTTTTGCTTTCCCAGCAGGGCGCTGCGCTGCATACTGCGCAGTTTGGTCGTTGCGATCGAATCGATCGAAGTCCCCAAAAATGCCGCATGATCAAAATCGATAGGGGTAAAAACACTCAATACTTTATCAAAAGCATTGGTAGCGTCAAACTCTCCCCCCAGCCCAGCTTCGCATACGACGTATTCGCACCCTTCATACGCAACCATCGCCAAAAGGGTCGTATACTCAAAATAGCTGAGCGATTCGGATACCTCTCGCGGCAGAAGCGATAAGAGCTTTTGATGCGCCTCTTCCAACTTCTCATCGCTTATCTCGGCGCCGTCCATCCATATCCGTTCATTAAACCGAAGGATGTGCGGTGACGTATAGTGTCCTGTTGTCTTTCCGGCCCGATAGAGCGCGGTAGCCAAAAAACGTCCGGTAGAGCCTTTGCCGTTCGTCCCGACGAGATGGATGAGTTTCGGTTTCGGAAGAAGATGGGCAATGGTACGGTACGCTTTGGGAAACCGCTCAATATCAATCACATCGTAAAATAAAGGCTTTTGTGCTAAAAAATCGTTCAGTATCATGCAGGCTCGACGCGATTTCGCCCTTTGCGCTTGGCATCATACAGCCGTTCATCCGCACCGCTTATCAATGCTTTCAACGAAGGAAAATTACTGCGCTGTGCGACACCGATACTTATACTGACGGCAATCCGCTGCCCCTGATACATAAAATGGGCCTGTTCCACATGGGCACGTACTTTTTCGCAAAAGACTTTCGCCCCTTCCAAATCGGTATCTCCCAAAATAGCCAAAAACTCTTCTCCTCCGTAGCGTCCGATTATATCGCTGTTTCGGGCTTCCAATTTCAAGATTTTGGCAAAAGCGATCAGTACCGCATCCCCCGCTTCATGCCCGTAGGTATCGTTAACCGCTTTAAAATGGTCCAAATCGAGCATCGCAACGCAAAATGAATGTCCGTGGCGCTCAAATTCGGCCTCTTTCAAATTCAGATACTCTTCAATCGCCCGTTTGTTAAAAAGCTTCGTCAAAAAATCTTCCCGTGATGCCTGAGTCGCCTGTGCCAGCTCCGCCTCTAAAGAAGCGATCTTTTTCCCCATCTGATTTACTTTTTCATTATGAACTTTCAAATCTTTGCTCAGCACTTCTACTTTTTCTTCCAATGTATTGGCAATGGTATAGAGCCGTTTATGGGCGGTTTTAAAATCGCTAGGTTTATGGCTTTCAAGCGCTTCGAGATCACGCTTCACTTCCCGGATTTCGCTGCTGGAGCTTTCACTTCTCTCGATCAAATCAATGAGTTGTACCGAGAGTTTATCCAAGAGTACATCAAGTGCATGAACCATCTCTTCCACACTGTGTTTGTCGAGGGCTATACGCATCGCTATCGCGGTTTTAATCTCTTTTTCGCACTCGTCGGTTGCAATATACGCAGGATTGCTATGAAGTTTCTGTGAAAGTTCTATTGTCGCATCGTCCATCGTAGGTGCGATTGATGGGACCAATGAAGAGATGAGAATACGAATCGTTCTGTCATAGTCAACCCCTCCTCCTTGGCTCGATTTGAACTTAAGCCCCTCAATCGTGCTTCGTAAATTGGTCGAGTCGACTGAACCGAAATGGGCCAGTTTCATTAAAAACGAATCGTCGTAAACACTCAGAAAATTCGTCCATGCCTGCTTGAGCAGATCGATTTGCGTCGATCCCCCTTGGGACTCGAGGATGGCAATCGTCTTTTTTGCCAAAGCCGAAGCATCCGGATTGTGCAGCAAATCGATGCTTTGCGCCATTTTTTTAGCAAGGCCGCTTAAGAGTTCGACCAAAATCGTCGCTTCATTAGGATTCATGCGGCTCAGTTTTGATATTAGAAACCGGATCAGTTCGGCCGTTGTCCGAACACGGTATTGTTTGATCTCATCGAGTGATTTTTTATCCATCAAAGCGACATAGCGGTCTATTCCGCTGCAGTCTTCGACCGCAAATCCCGCTTTTTTAGCTTCGGCACAAAATGTTTCGGCATAGACGTCCGGAGTCCACACTTTCCCTTCCGTTTTTAGCCTCTCGACCGTGTTTCGAACAATTTGGTTAATGGTCATATGTACCCCTTATTTCGAGTCAGAACCCTGTGCCGCCACCTGTGCTATGAAAACATCAATCCCTTTTTGTGCCCCTTGACGGATCGCTTCAAAACGTGCCTGATCGGATATAATCGCATTCGGTTCAATATCAAAATCATATACCCCGCTGGTCGTATAATTCGTCGTTTTACCCGCCGTTGTGCGGCTGATTCCCATGATAACCGCGGTACGGTAGGTAATAATATAGCCGTTGGTATCGTACCGGAGAGGACTGAAAGATACGGAATTGATCATCATTTTCAAATGGGTTTGCGAATCATTTTTAGGGACGAGTGCCGTTCTAAATTTCGTAATAACCGCCATATCGACAGCATCTTTTATGATAACCGTATTTTGTGGGTCTTCCATACGAATGACCACTTCGGTACTGACACGCTCACCCACAATATTTTTAGCTAAATGGCTTGAGGGCTGATAACCGCAGCCGGCTAAAAAGATCAATGCGCTCAGTATCCAGTATTTCATGGGTTACCCTTTTATCACGAGATTGACAAGCTTGCCGGGGATCACGATCGCTTTGAGTATCTCTTTGCCCTCTATCCATTTCTCTACGGAAGCTTTCGCTATCTCGATAACCGCCTCTTGAGACTCATTGACACCCACTTCGATCGTGGCGCGGTTCTTACCGTTGATCGAAACCCCAAGTGCCAACGCTTCAACTTCGAATACCTCTTCACACACAACTTGTGTACCGAAGTTTTTACCGTTGAAAAGGTTCGTTGAGAGCTCCCAGCAGATATGCGGAACGATCGGCTCTAACACAGACGTTAATATCCAATACCCTTCCGTCCAGACATCTCGGTTATTTTGTTCATTCAACGCATTCATCGCTTCCATTACACCCGCGATCATGGTATTGAACGTATGACGCTCACCGTATACCTCTTGAGCCCGTTTCAGTGCTTCGTACACTTTTTTTCGAGCCGCTTTTTCCTCTTTGGAGAGAGCACTGTGCTCGATACTCGGTAATTTATCGGTAACATTGACGTATTGGCTTCGATCGGCAAAACGTTTCAGAAAGCGGAATGCCCCTTCCACCGCACTGTCGTTCCACTCCAGCTCTTGGGTCGGAGGGGCGGCAAAAAGGATAAACAGCCGCGCCGTGTCGGCACCGTATTTTTCGACCAATGCCCCCGGATCAACCGTATTGCCTTTAGACTTGGACATCTTAGCCCCGTCTTTTAGAACCATCCCCTGCGTCAAAAGATGTTCAAACGGCTCATCGCTTTTGACGTATCCCAGATCGCGGAGCATCTTTGTAAAGAAGCGTGCGTACAGCAGATGCAAAATCGCGTGCTCGATCCCGCCGATGTAGTGATCGACTCCCATCCAGTAATCGAGTGCCGCAGGGTCAAGCGCCTCTTTAAAATCGTTTTTGACCGTATAGCGCAAAAAATACCATGACGACTGGATAAAAGTATCCATTGTATCGGTTTCACGGAGTGCAGGTTTACCGCATTTCGGACATGCACAGTGTTTCCATGAGGGGTGATGCTCGAGCGGATTTCCCTCACCGTTAATAACGACATCTTCCGGAAGCGCTACCGGAAGGTTGGCTTTATCTTCCGGAACGATGCCGCAAGCTTCGCAGTGGATAAACGGAATCGGTGCTCCCCAATAGCGCTGACGGCTAATCCCCCAGTCTTTGAGACGGAAATTAATCACTTTACGACCCAGTTTTTCGGCTTCGAAGTGATCCATAATCGACGCTTTGGCAGTGACATTATCCAAGCCGCTGAACTCTCCACTCTCATGAAGCGTCCCCGTTTCCGTATAGGCACACCCGCTCGGCAATTCACCCTCGTTCGGGAATATCACCGCTTTGATCGGCAAATTGTACTTCGTCGCAAACTCATAATCGCGGTCATCATGCGCCGGAACGGCCATAACCGCCCCCGAGCCGTAATCGGTAAGGACGAAATTAGCGACCCATACCGGAACTTTTGCACCCGTTAGCGGGTGGATGACATTGATCCCCAGTGCCACCCCCTCTTTCGGGCTTGTTGCGCGGTCACGTGCACTGACTCGCTGCATCGCTTTGATAGCTTCGCTTGTAGCCTCATCCAACAGACCGAACGAGAGCATATGGCGTACAATCTCGTGTTCGGGAGCCAATGCGGCGTAGCTCACCCCGTAAATCGTATCGGGACGTGTCGTGAAAACATCGAAACTTTGATAGACGGCACCCAGTTTGCCTTCGCTCTCTTCATCGAGTTTAAACGCAAACTCCAAACCGTACGATTTTCCGATCCAGTTCTCCTGCATCGTCAAAACCTGCTTCGGCCATTTCCCCTCTAAGGTTTTCAGCGATTCGAGGAGTTCTTCGGCATAATCGCTGATTTTGAGATAATACTGATACATCTCTTTTTGGACAATCTCGGTTCCGCATCTCCAGCATCCGCCGTCCACTACCTGCTCGTTGGCTAAAACGGTCAAATCGTGCGGACACCAGTTGAGAAATCCCTGTTTACGATACAACAGGCCTTTGTTAAACATATCGATGATGAAGCCCTGCTCGAATGCCGTATACTCTGGATTGGAAGTCGCAAATTCTCTATCTTCGGAAAACGAGAGTCCAAGCCCCGCAAGCTCGCCGCGCATCGTCGCAATGTTCTCATAGGTCCATTTTTTAGGATGAACCCCATGCTTGATCGCCGCATTTTCCGCCGGCATACCGAAACTGTCCCATCCGATCGGGTGAAGAACGTTAAAACCCTGCTGACGGTAGTAGCGGGCAAACGCATCGCCGATGGTATAGTTACGGACGTGCCCCATGTGGATACGTCCCGATGGGTAAGGGAACATGCTTAAAACATATTTTTTGGGCTTGCTAAAGTCGTCAGAGGGTTCATACGCCTTCGTCGTACTCCACGTTTTTTGCCATTTGGCCTCAATCGATGCGGGGGTGTAATTCAAAAAAAACTCCTAAATACTCTTTAAAATTAAACGATGCCTTGTTCAAACTGTGCCCGAAGACGCTCTTTTTCCGCTTCTCGCGCTGCCTTTTGTGAAAGTTTAGCACGGTACGTTTTAAGATTGAATCCAAGTATTTCCAATAGCGGTGATGCGACAAAAATCGAACTGTATGTCCCGACAGTAACACCGACTAATAGTGTATAGGCAAACGTATGGATAATTTCTCCTCCGAACACAAACAGGGTCACCAATACGATAAAGACGGTTAGCGAGGTTAATACGGTTCTCGACATCGTTCGTGTAACCGAATCATCAATGATATCATTGACCGTTTTAGCCGAAGAATCGGCAATCTCTTCACGGATACGGTCAAATACGATAATCGTATCATTGATCGAATACCCTAGAATCGTCAGCAATGCGGCGATCACATCCAGATTGACATCCAGCCCCGCCAGCGAAATAGCCCCGATTGCGATTGTCAAATCGTGTGCTAACGCTAAAACCGATGCTACCGCGAAACGCCATTCAAATCGAAACGCGACATAAATTAAAATACCGATAATGGCAAAAGATAATGCCATAATCCCTTTCTCGCGAAGTTCGCTTCCTACTTTTGCCCCGACGATATCAACTCGTCGAATTTCAAATTTTCCTGTCCCCTGAAGTTGCTCACGCGTGATATCACCGATATCTTTCGTCACACTCTCGGAACTGTTTTTAAGACGGATAACGACTTCATCGGGAGAACCGAATTCATTGATGCTGGAGCCTTCAAAAATAGGACTTGATGAAAGCTTAGCCCGCATTACGTCGATAGGCGCCTTTGTCTCATATTTGACCTGGATAATCGTCCCGCCGGCAAAATCGATACCGAAATTTAGCCCTTTTGTGAAAATCAAAAACAAAGAAGCCATTACCAGCAACGATGAGATTGCCATTGCAATTTTCGATTTACCCATTAAACCTATCGGTTTGCTATATCGAAACAGTTCCATCAATTACTCCGTTTCACGCCAAACCATTTGGCAGTATCTTTGGATTTTTCGATTCGGTCTTGTAACATCAGATAGATACCGTGCGTACCCAAAATCGCGGTCAACATTGATGCCAAGATACCGATGCTGATCGTAATCGCAAACCCTTTGATCGCACCCGTTCCGTACACGTACAACGCAATAGCGGCAATCAAGGTTGTAACATTGGAGTCGGTAATCGCGCGCATCGCATTTTCATACCCGACTTCAATCGCACGCTTGACCGAAGAACCTTCGGCCAAGATTTCCCGTATCCGTTCATTGATGATAACATTCGAATCCACCGCCATACCGACGGTGAGAACTATCCCCGCCATTCCCGGCAATGTCAATGTCGCACCGAAAAGCGCCATAACCGCAACGATCAGTAAAATATTAACGACCAATGCAATATTTGCAATGACTCCCGCACGTCGATAGTAGAGCATCATAAACAGCACAACCAGCCCAAAACCGGACATCAATGCGAGCATACTCGCTTTAATGCTATCGGCTCCGAGGCTCGGACCGACGGAGCGTTTTTCCATCATATAAATCGGAGCGAGCAATGCCCCCGAACGGAGTGCAATCGCCAAATCGTTCGCTTCAGCGGTAGTATAGTTCCCGCTGATTTGACCCGATCCGCCGCCGATTCGCTCATTGATCACCGGAGCCGAATAGACTTTCCCGTCCAGTACGATCGCAAGACGTTTCCCGACACTTTTGCCGGTAAAATCACCGAAAATCTGCGCACCGGCAGAGTTAAGCGAAAAATTAATGACCGGGCGGTTGTTTTGATCGTATCCGACCTGTGCGTCGGTCAACATCGTCCCGTCCAAAATCGGGATTTCGTTCACGAGATGTTTCATCCCTGGCTGAAGGGCATCTTCGAGAATTTTATCGCCGTAGTTTGCCGCTTCCGCTTCACTCAAATCATTAACACGCATGGAACGATCTTCATCCACCGCCATCAGCTCTAACTTCGCCGCACGGGAGATCAACTCGCGTGCACGCTGCTCTTCTTCAGCTGTTTTGATCCCAGGAAGTTCCACGAGAATCTTATCGATCCCCTGTTTCGCAACGGTCGGTTCCGCAAGTCCGAACTGATCAAGTCGGTTACGAATCGTCTCGATCGCCTGATCCACCGCTTGAAGTTTTAGTTTTTCAACCGCTTCAGGGGTAATGGAAATAGCGTATTTTCCCTTAGAGGCATGAACAACCGTCCCCTCAATTGTTTTGAGCTGTTCATCCATAGCCGTTGCATCATCACTATCGAGAAGTTCAAATACAACTTTTCCCTCTCGAACACTGATACCTTCGATTAAAATATCATTACGCTCGGCAAAATGTTTAACTCCCGATGCGATTGATTTGACTTGAGAGTTGACGGCTTCTTCGGTTTTAACCCCTAAAAGCATATGCAACCCCCCCTGCAGATCAAGGCCGAGGGTGATTTTCTTCCCCTCGGAACTTTGGGTAAATGACGGGAGAGAAAATACCAGGCCGAATACGGTCGCAAGTATCAGTAGAACAACGCGGTAATTAAGCTTCATCCTCGTACTTTCTGGCAACCGCATCTTTGACGAGGCGCACTTCGGTTTCATTATTCATTTTAATCATGAAGAACTTGTCTTCGACTTTTTTGATTTCGACGACAAGTCCGCCGGTAGTGATAATTTTATCCCCTTTTGTGAGGGCTTCAACCATCTCTTTGTGTTTTTTAGCCTGCTGGTTTTGGGGACGAATGATCACGAAATACATAATAGCGATCAAAAAGACGAATGGGAGAATTTGAGAAACAATTTCCATGGATATCCTTGGGTAATGTGAAATTGGGGCATTATACTGAAATGTGGCTAACAACGCTATAATTCCCCCATGAAATATCGTGCAACACCACTCATTGAACTCGTCATAGCCCCTTTGATCATCGCCCTTTTTTTCTCAGCCTTTATCTATTGGGAACATTTCGGTCTCACCTCTAAAACTTTGAACACTTTTTCAGGGCTAATTGCCCTCTATGCCCTTTTGCACGCCCCGAAGCGTACCGTCCTCATCAGCGGTTTTTGGATCGGGTTGCTGTGGTGCTACTGGATCGGGTTCAGCTTTCAATACTACGGTCTGGGATGGGCGACATGGCTTGTGGCTCTGGGATTCGGGATCGTCTATGCCCTTTATTACGGTACTATGGCTCTCACCGTAAATCCTCTGCTTCGCGCGACTATCCTGTTTGCTCTTACATTCATCTGGCCCATGGATTTCAACTGGATGCAGCCCGAACTCATCTTTGTCGAGAGTTATCTCGGATTTTCCAAATGGCAATTCGCCCTTATCCTTTTCTCACTCGCCGCAACCGAATACTTTAGAGGAGTCAAAAAAACGCTTCCCTTGTTGCTCCTTTTGGGTGCCGTTCAACTCTCCTATGCTCATCCACCCGTTCCCGAGCTGAAAATCAAACTCGTTTCCACCGATATTTCGCAGGATTTCAAATGGCAAAGCGACCGGCTGCCCCAAACGATTCAGGAAAACTTTCGCTCCATCGATGAGGCAATCGCGCAAGGGTACGACCTCATCGTCCTCCCTGAATCGGCATTTCCCCTCTATATGAATGAGCACCCTATCATATCCGAAGCCTTGGCGATGCGTTCGCTCCATATTGCCATACTCACGGGGACACTGCACAAAGAAGACGCTCTGAACTACAACGTATCGTATCTGTTTAACCAAGGGAACATCACGGTTGCGAAAAAAACGGTTCTCGTCCCTTTCGGCGAGTACATTCCCCTCCCTGAATTTTTACGAGGATGGGTCAATAGGGAAATTTTCGGAGGGGGTGCTGATTTCGTTACGGCCGAAAAACCGACCGATTTTGAGGTGAAAGGGGTGAGTTTTCGCAATGCGGTCTGTTACGAAGCGACACGTGAAGAACTCTATACCCCTGATGTTCGTTATATGATTGCGGTGAGCAATAACGGATGGTTTAAACCCTCGATCGAACCGACCCTGCAAAACCTGTTAATCCGTTTTTATGCCCGACAAAATAATACGATGGTGTTTCATGCGGCCAACGGCGGGGGAAGCGGAATAGTGTATTAAAGAGGATCAAGCCCGAGGGCTTGATTTTAGTGGCGAACGTTGAGATTGTGTTTTTTGATCGCTTCGATCACGTGCGTGATGTGTTTCATTTTTGCCTCTTCATCTTCCATATTATGGATCGCATCGAGGTTGAAATGCTGCAATTTGGTATCCAGATATCCCGTATCGAGTTCCCCTTTGATGAAATGCTCATCACGGACGATTTGACGGTGAAGCGGAATATTCGTCGGAACACCCTCAATCAAAAACTCATCCAACGCACGGCGCGCTTTACGAACCGCATCTTCCCATGTCAATGCCGTAACGATCAGCTTGCCGATCATCGAATCGTAGTTTGAGGGAATTTGATAGTTGGTATAGGCCATAGAGTCCAAACGCACCCCCGGACCGCCCGGTGCAAGATAGTTGGTGATAAGACCCGGTGATGGGACAAAGCCCATTTTCGGATTTTCGGCATTGATACGAAACTCAATCGCGTATCCGCGGAATTTGATCTCTTCTTGCAAGAATTTCAACGGATCACCCTCTGCGATTTGGATCATACGCTGGATCAAATCGATTCCTGAAATCGCTTCGGTAACCGGATGTTCAACCTGTACGCGGGTATTCATTTCGATGAAATAGATGTTGTCGTCTTGGTCAACCAGATATTCGATCGTACCGACACTCTCATAGCCCAGTTTGAACATCGCTTTGGTTGAAATACGGTAAAGCTCGCGGCGAGTCGCTTCGTTTAACAACGGCGATGGGGCGATCTCGATCACTTTTTGATGACGGCGTTGAATCGAGCAGTCGCGGTCTCCGAGGTGAACAACGTTACCGTATTTGTCGGCCACGATTTGGATCTCGATGTGGCGCGGATTTTTGAGATATTTTTCAATGAAAACTTCGCCGCGGCTAAAGAAACGGAGCGCCTCTTTGGTCGCCGACTCGTACATCTCTTTAAAATCGGATGCCTTTTCGACGATACGCATACCGCGTCCGCCGCCGCCGAATGCCGCTTTGATGATAATCGGGAATCCGATACCGGTTGCGATTTTTTCCGCATCGTCGATGTTGTCGATCGGCTCATCGGTACCCGGAAGCATCGGAACGCCGACGGCGCGCATCGCTACTTTCGAAGCCATTTTGTCCCCGAACAATGCGATGTGTTCCGGTTTCGGACCGATGAAGATAATGTCGTTATCGACACACGCCTGCGCGAATTCGGCACTCTCGGAAAGAAATCCGTATCCCGGATGGATAGCGTCACAATCGGCTTTTTTTGCCAAAGAGATGATACGCTCATAATCAAGATACGCCGCGATCGGATCTCCCATGATCGGATAACACTCATCGGCTTTGCGAACCCAGACACCGTTAACGTCCACTTCCGAAAATACAACGACGCTTTTTATTCCCAGCTCTTTACACGCCCGAATAATACGAAGTGCGATTTCACCGCGGTTCGCGATCAATACCTTGCTGATTTTTTTAGTTTCCACAGGGTTCCCTTTTTGAATAAATGTGAAATGATAGAGCAATCGGAATCAAAATGGCATCAAAAAAATTGATCTCGAGTGATCTTTGGCTCTATTTCACATGAACTCGTATACAATTCCTTTATGCAACATTTTTATCCGTATCGGCACTACTTCATCACCCTGATCCTATTCGGAGGGGTGACTTTTATCGCCCAAATGTTCAAGCACCATTTGGAGATGACCAATATTATTCTCGTTCATCTACTCCCCGTCATCGTTATCGCCTTACGGGGGAATTTTCTCGCCACGACGGCGGTCACGACGTTTTCTATCGCGGTACTCGCCCTCATCTATATCCCGCCGACATTCAGTTTGATCGTTAATGAGATTACCTATATTTGGAGCTTCATTATTTTCTACGTTGTCGGATATACAATCACCTATCAAGCCAAAAGAATCCAGTTCGGCGGCATCAAAGAGACCCTTCTCAATACCCTTTCGCATGACCTTAAAACACCGCTCTCGTCGATTATGGGAAATGCAACGTTTTTAGTCGAAACCTACCCCCTTGATTTGGCGCTTCGGTACAAAGCACTTTTGCAAATCATTGAATCCAGCCGCCAGATGAACCGCCTCATCAGCACATTGCTCGACAGTGCCCGCCTTCAAAATTCCCAAACACCCCTGAAAAATGAGTGGTGCGACATCGAAGATCTTATCGGCATCGCACTGCGTGAATTTCGCAGTGATGTCCTGCATGAGAGGGTCGAATGCCGTTTTGAGGGGAACCTTCCGCTGTTTTACGGTGATTGCGGCTTGCTGATACGCCTTTTTGTTAACCTCATAGACAATGCGCTCAAATATTCGTATCAGGACAAACCGGTCGAAATCGCTATCTCTGCTTCCGCCAGCAAATGGAAGATCACCTTCTCTAACCAATGCCCGCAGCTAAGCAGCGAGGAGTTGAACAACCTTTTTGAAAAATTTTACCGTACCGACAATACCGCAGACATCTCCGGAAGCGGGATCGGATTATCGATCTGCAAAGAGATTTCTCTTGCGCACAACGGCAGTATTCGCGCCTACAATCATGAGCATGGAATCAGTGTCGAAGTGATCCTTCCGGTACTCAAACAGCCCGTATCTTTGCCTATGGAGGATCAATGAAACCTCATCAACAGATTTTGATCGTCGAAGACGACGAAGCGATCAGCCAGCTTCTACAGCTCGCATTTAAACAACTCGGGCATAAAGTTTTTCTGGCGAAAGACCGCCAAAGTGCCCTACGAGAGCTTCAGACCCGCAGTCTTGACATCATCCTGCTCGATCTGGGATTGCCAGATGGGGACGGAAAAGAGCTGATCAAAACGATCCGATCACAGGTGCAGACTCCGATTATCGTCGTCTCGGCACGCCATGAAGAAAAAGAGATCATCGCGTCGCTCGATCTGGGGGCGGATGATTACGTCACAAAGCCTTTTTCTACCCATGAACTTCTTGCCCGCGTCCGTTCCGCCCAAAGACGCTTTCTGGGTCCCCAAACCACCACCGCAATCATCACCTGCAACGAACTCCAAATCGATATTGAACAGTTCACGGTAGTCAAAGGAGATCAAAGTATCAAACTGACTCCGACCGAATTCAATCTCCTCAAATATTTTATGCTCCACCGTAACGAAGTGCTGACCCATGTCAAAATTTTAAAAGAGGTGTGGGGAATCGGTTATCAGCATGAAATGCAATATCTACGCACCTATGTCAACGCGCTGCGGAAAAAAATCGAAACCAGTACCACCTCGCCCCAATACATCCAAACCGAGTTGGGGATAGGCTACCGCTTTGTCTGTATAGCTCCCGACAAGAGTGCAGATTAACCGTCGACGCAGAGGTTTTTAATCCATAGCATACCGGTTTGGATTATTTGCTTTTAGCCGTTATGGTATTATAATAATCAAAAAAACAGGGATACATATGAATATCGCATCCAATATCACTGAACTCATCGGCAACACACCTCTTGTACGCCTCAATACCCCATCAAATCAGAGCGGGGCTACGATTTTAGGAAAATGCGAATTTATGAACCCGACCAGTTCCGTCAAAGACCGGATCGGGTTTAATATGATCAAAACGGCTATGGAAGCGGGATTGATCAATGCCGATACCCTTATCGTTGAACCCACCAGCGGTAATACCGGCATTGCACTGGCCTCCATCTGTGCCGCATTGGGATTGAAGCTCACCCTCACCATGCCCGAGTCGATGTCGATTGAACGGCGCAATCTCCTCAAAGCGCTCGGTGCCAATCTTGTCCTCACTCCGGCCGCTCTAGGGATGAAAGGGGCCATCGACGAAGCCGATGCGCTGGTCGCTTCCAACCCTAACGCCATCGTACTGCAGCAGTTTGCCAATCCGGCCAACCCCGCCATCCACCGCGTGACTACGGCGCAGGAAATTCTCCGCGATACGGACGGGAAAGTCGATATTTTTGTCGCCGCCGTCGGAACGGGGGGAACCCTTACCGGAACCGGAGAAGCACTCCGCTCCGTTTTGCCGAATGTCCAAATCATCGCGGTAGAGCCCAAAGATTCACCCGTTCTCTCAGGGGGAAAACCGGGACCCCATAAGATTCAGGGGATCGGCGCCGGATTTGTCCCGAATGTTCTGAATACGTCTCTCTACAATGAGGTCATAACCGTCAGCAATGAAGAGGCGATTGCCGCTTCAAAAGCATTGGCAAAAACCGAAGGGCTTCTTGTGGGCATTTCGGCGGGGGCCAACGTTCACGCGGCCGCTCTGGTAGCCGCTCGTCCCGAGAACAAAGGGAAAACCGTCGTAACGATCCTGTGCGATACGGCAGAACGTTATCTGAGTACACCTCTGTTTGAATCGTAAATGCTGTTAGAGACCATTCGCTGCGAACATAACGAGGCGAAGCACCTCTCCTATCACCAAAAGCGGTTGGAATTAGCGTGCCAAGCGCTCGGCATCACGAAACGGTATGATTTAAACGCGTTAATAACACCTCCCGATGAGAAACTCTACCGATGCCGTTTTCTCTATGATCACGAGGGGTATTCCATCGAGTTTCACCCCTATTCCCCGAAGAAAATCGACTCACTCAAACTCATCACCTGCGACACCCTTGAGTATCCCCTCAAATACGCCGACCGCGAAGTTCTCAACGCCCTCTTTGAATTACGCGAAGAGTGTGATGATGTTCTGATCGTCAAAAACGGCTGCTTGAGCGATACGACGATCGCCAATGTCGCATTGCAAATCGATGGGGTTTGGTTAACTCCCGATAAGCCTTTGCTCAAAGGTACTACCCGCGCCAGATTGATGGCTGAAAAGTTCCTTACCCCGGCACCTCTCAGCCCTTCCGATATTGCAAAAGCGACTAAAATAGCCATTATGAACGCCATGGTAGGATTCATTGAAGTCGAAAATGGTATAATTTGCTAATTTTTTAAACTATAGGTCTGCGCTCATGTTATTCGATATTATTAAAAGCTCTTCATTTGCACGGTTGATGGAAAATCATATCCGTGAAATGCTTATTTACCTTTTTGAGAATGACCAGAATTTCGGTATTTTATGCAAGATTGAGCACGTTACGTTCGATCCCCCTCTCCCTAAACATCTCAATGACGAATTTCGCTCTATGACCCTCTTCTTTTTAGCCGGATATACCTTCGAGAGTGCCCGTATCGAAAACGATATACTCATCTTCGAAGCGGGATTCGGGCAAGAAAACATCGGCAGTTTCGTCTCCGTACCGCTCCTCTCCATCGTCCAAATCATCATCGACGATACGCCGGCGTTTGTCAATCTGGCACTCCCTCATGAGCAGCATCCTATCGTTAACATTGAAAAGCATGAGGGGGTTCAGAATTCGATGAGCGCCCTGCTCTCGAATCCTGAAAATCAGAAGTTTTTGAAAAAGAAGTAATATAGCCCGTTCGTGGTGAGCTCTCGTGCCCTTTGGGTATGTCGAACCATGAACACCCTTCGACAAGCTCAGGGCGAACGTATTAAAGTTTTAATCCCAGTAGATACGTGACCACGTTATCGATAAAGGCATCGTGTTTACGCTCTTTGCTGTAGACGATGTAAAATTTGCGTTTGATTTTATAGTTTTTAATCCGCGCTTCAAACAATTTACCTTCTTCCACCTCATCACTGATAACATGGCGTGAAATAACCGATACGACCGGACGTGCCGCATCTTTCGGTGAGCGCATCAATGTCTCTTTGATTGCCGTAGAGCTTGCAACCACACCGATGACACTGAAACTCGAGCACTCGCCCCCG